>Ga0316207_10000451_pt1 | contig 68003 bp, 52 predicted proteins | sample 6weekpyrite_MG_FD_204943 | JGI IMG/M metagenome (GOLD analysis project Ga0316207, IMG submission 204943) | Microbial mat bacterial communities from mineral coupon in-situ incubated in ocean water Damariscotta River, Maine, United States -... | ecosystem: Environmental > Aquatic > Marine >... | reverse complement strand
GTGGCGACGACTATGTTCACAGGATTGGCCGTACCGGTCGTGGAGGCAAAGAAGGTCTGGCAGTCACTCTGGTGATGCCTACCGAATGGAACCTAAAGGCTAGTGTTGAACGCTATCTGGCACATAAGTTTGAACCTCGCATCATAGAAGAATTGAAGGGTAGTTATACTGGGCCAGAAAAGTTGCGAGCATCTGGACAGGCCGTCGGTAGCAAGAATAAAAAAGAAAAAAAGAAGGCTTTAAGTAAAAAGCCCAAGAAGGCCAAAAAGCGTAAACCAAAGAATAAGGTTGCAACTAAATCACCTGAACCTTCTGACAACAAAGATTAATGGTCGCAAACATGAGTGATAAGCAGCCCAACAACCCATTGCATGGTAAAACCCTTGAAGCCATCGTTATCTGTCTGGTTGAACATTATGGCTGGGAAGAGCTTGGTAGACGCATTAATATTCGTTGTTTTACCAGCGATCCTTCGGTTAAATCCAGTCTTAAGTTTTTACGTAAAACAGACTGGGCACGCCAGAAGGTAGAAAACCTTTACATCGAAATGCAGAGCAGCGTCTGGAAGAAAAGAAGTTAATTTTACGTCCAAATTTTTTGTCAGCAAGCTGTTTTGCCTAATTTCTTAAAGACACTTCATAAAGTATCCACAAAAAGTATTGCCTTTCGGGCTTTGAGTACTTAATTGCTGATCTACGTAACCTTACCTATGTAATTGGTTTTGCATTGCACCGATATCTAAATCATATGGTAATGGTCGGGTATAGTCAGATATTGATAATGGGTCATGATATTTGCAAAAGCAGTCATAACGAGTGTTTTCAGTAATAGATATCAATTTGGCTTGTTATGATAATTCAGATATAACAAATTAAGCTTTCTTCAGCTAATTTGAGTTTTATCTTTTAGACGCCTAAGGTTTGTATTTCAAGCAAAGGTTGAAAAATGAAGCTTTTGTCTTTGGTAACCCCTCCCGCCTTGGTTGTTGTTATAGCTGTTTACACTGCGCTGTGAATTCGTCGTCGAGAGTCAGGCTGGTGCAATCACCTGGTTACTGGTGATCTTTGCGACCTTATCTCAAGTAAGAGAAATGCGTGAAAACGAAAGAGATTAATCTGGATGGAATTCCAACGTTGCCAGGCATCGACATGCTCGATGCCATGCAGCGCCTCAATGGTGATTGGACGCTTTATAAGATGGTTTTTAGAAGTTTTCATCAAAGGCATGCCAGCACGGCCACGACTATTGAGGCACATATCGGGCAGGGCGAGCTGAAATCAGCGGCTCGTCTGGCGCACAACCTGAAGGGCACCAGCGGAAACCTCGCTGCCACTGGATTGTTTTGCCAGGCCGGCAAGCTTGAGTCTACCTGTCTGGGTGGCGACAGTGTCCAAGCTCTCGCATTGCCCCAAGACCTGCGTCTACAACTGGAAGAGGTTATGTCTGGTATAGCTTTAATGGATGACGATGAGCCTGTGACCTCAGCTGAGAAAAGGGCTGAAACAAAATTACTAGATCGTGGCGTCTTGAGCGAGTTGCTAGATCGGCTGCAGGGCTGCATTGAAACAGACCAGGGTGAAGCGCAGGCTTGTTTGAAAAAACTCCGGCATGAGCTTCAAGGGGCAGCGCATGCTGAGAAGTTGGAAAATATAGAAGCCTGTATGAATCGTTTCGACACGGATGAAACAATTGTTAACATTTCGCAGCTAAAGGCCGACTTGTTATAGGTGGCCAGTTTTTTAGGTAAATCTGCGCAATAATAATTTTGCGTTAATGATTACCAATGGGGGGTAATGATGAGTGATAAATACCGGATCTTGATCGTCGATGATTCGACCGATGATATCCATTTCGTGCTTGAAAACCTGAAACAGGATTATGCTGTGTTGGTCGCTACTAGTGGCGAGAAGGCGCTTGAAATGGCCATCAAGGAGCCACGTCCAGACGTGATTTTGATGGATGTGGAAATGCCAGGTATGAACGGTTATGACACCTGTCGTCAGGTTAAGAATACTCCAGAGACCAGCGATATCGACGTGATCTTTGTCTCAGCCCATGACTCAACCGATGAAAAACTGGCCGGTTACGATGCCGGTGGCAGTGATTACCTGATCAAGCCAGTACAGACCAGCGAGCTATTGCAGAAGGTCAAACTGGCCATTAAGGACAAACAGGCCCGCGCTGCGGTTGAGGCAGACAAAGCCATGGCCATGGAAACCGCCATGACCGCCATCTCTAGTGCAGGCGAGCAAGGGGTGGTTGTCAACTTCATGAAGAATAGTTTTTCAGTCACCAGCATCGAGGAGCTAGCACGGTTAGTCGTCGATGCGACATCAAGCTACGGCCTGGAGAGCAGCGTCCAGCTACGTGCTACATCTGGCCCTGTTAATGCCAGCAGTAACGAGCCTATACCACCACTGGAGCAGGAACTACTTTCAAAGCTGAAGGATGTCGGGCGATTGAAAGAGAGTGGTGCTCGTTTTATCGGCAACTTTGGCGGTGTAACGCAATTGATTAAAAATATGCCTGAGGATGAAGATAAGCGTGGCCGTTTACGTGACCATCTTGCTCTTTTGCTTGAAGGCGCTGAGGCCAGACTGCATGCGTTAGAGATACAGCAACAGTTGGCGCAAGTGGTGGTCGATTCCAACCAGACCCTGCAGGACATCGAGGCCATGCAACAGCAGCAGAAACAGACATCCATGCAGATCATGGACGACGTAATGAAGCATCTGGAAGCGTCATTTATGAGTTACGGTTTGACAGAAGAACAGGAAGTTTTGCTATTAAAGGTTGTTCAGGACGGTGTGGACAAGTCACTGACCAACTTTGAACAAGGCATGATGATAGACGAAAAAATGCGTGACATCATCCGCTCACTCGAACGTTTTTCTCAAACTTAGTTCATCTATGCTTGTTTTGTCATCTGAAATGGATGAGGCGCTGACGCTCGAATTTGATGTGCGCCAGCAGGTGCTCCTGGCCGAAATACCCATTGGACAACCAGGCCTTGCCAGCCTGCAAGACTACCAATCATTAATAGAACTGGGGCTTGATAGCTTTAATACCAGGCGGGCAAACTAAGCGATGAGCTTGCGTCTTAAACTTTTTCTGCCACCGCTGATTCTGTTGCTACTGATGACTTTGGTGCTTCAGCTCTATTGGCTTCCGTCCTATAGCAGTCATGCCAGGCAGACTATAGTCTCTGACCAGAATCACACAATGATGACTTTATCTTCTGCTGCTACGCCATTTCTGTTGAGCGGTGATCTCGCCGAACTATATTCCTTGTTGGATGCGCACCGCCAGGTGCATACAGAGTGGCAACAGTTAGCTCTTTATAGTCCATCTGGCCAGCGGTTGTATCCGCTTGATCTGAACAATGAAATGAAATCGCAGTGGCAGGTATTGCCTCGTCTGGTCGAGTTCAAGGGAAATACACTCGGCAGGCTGGAGGTTAGTATCGATACAGATGCCTTGGTTGCAGAGAGGGTCAAGTTTGTAATAACTCTTACTGACTCCCTACTGGGGGCAATCCTGATGATGGCCTTGGTTTTGGCCTGGTGGCAGGAGTACCTAGTGCGTCGTCCACTCAGCACACTTGCCGAGGCGGCATCGAGCATGGCCGACGGTAACTTTTTTATCCCCCTGCCGGCGGGCGGCAAGGATGAAATGGGCAAGCTGGTAGCAGGTTTTTCCAGTATGCGTGACAAAATTAGTGCCATTCATTGGCAATTGAAGAGCGATGCCAGCCGCGAGGCCAGTCGGGCACAGGCAATCATGGATAACGCCATTGACGCCATTATTACTATCGATGCAAGGGGTGTGATCGCCTCATTCAACCCGGCTGCTGAACGTATCTTTGGATATCAGTCAGAAGAGGTCATTGGTCAGAATGTTAGTCTGTTGATGCCTGAACCGGATCGAAGTCGCCACGATGGCTACCTGCATCGTTATTGCAGTTCCGGCAAGAGAACCATTATAGGCAAAGCGCGTGAGCTGCAGGCTATGCACAAGGATGGCAGCGTTATTCAGGTGGAGCTGTTGGTAAACGTAGTTTCGATTGAAGCTGGCATGGTGTTCTCAGGCATCATCCGTGACATTACTCAGCGCAAGCAGGCCGAAGATGCATTGCGTGACAGTCAGAATCGTCTGGCCCTTGCCACGCGTGCGGCTGGTATTGGCGTTTGGGACTGGGATGTGCATAGCGGAGAGCTTGTGTGGGATGACCGTATGTACGAAATTTACGCTATTCGGCGTGAAGACTTCTCTGGCGTCTATGATGCATGGCGTGGCTCCCTGCATAAGGAGGACCTGGCGCGCGCAGAAGCAGAGCTACAAGCCTCCGTCAATGAAAAAAAACCGTTTCACACTGAATTTCGTATAGTTCGTTCGAACGGTGAAATACGCTATATACGTGCTCTCGCTGATGTGGTTTGTGACGACCTTGGTGTTGTCCAGCGCATTGTCGGAGCCAATTGGGATATCACCCAAAATAAGCAGGCCGATGCAGAGCTAGCGACGCAGCGTAGTCAGATAGAAACTATAAATAATGCCCAGTCTCATTTTATTTCGGGTGGTGATCCAATAAAATTTTTCGAAGGTATATTACCGGATATCTTGTCGTTAACAGGGAGTGAGTTTGGTCTCATCGGTGAAAGTATGGCCGATGCTGATGGTTCACCATATATCAAGGCATATGCCCTGACAGACATTAGCTGGGATGATGTGACGCGTGAGTTCTACAAAAAGAATGCCCCTGAGGGGTTGGAGTTTCGCAACCTCGATAATCTGTTAGGCAAGGTTATCCGTACCGGTGAAGCAGTGATTAGTAATGATCCTGCCAATGATCCAGACAGTGCCGGTTTGCCAGACGGGCATCCGCCCTTAAATTCCTTTCTTGGTGTACCAATTTATCTGGGTAGCCAGTTGTTGGGAATGATTGGTGTGGCCAATCGGCCTGGCGGTTACGATGAGTCAGTTGTTGAGCGGTTGTTGCCTGTGCTGAATATTTGTGCTCAGATTTTTAACGCCATTGGCAAGGAACGGCAGCAACATAGCACGGCCCTGCAGCTGAAACGTAGCAATAGCTTCATGAGTGGATTGGTAGAAAATCTGCAGGCGGGTCTGCTGGTGGAGGATGAGACGGGTAAAGTCTATGCCTTGAACCAAACCTATTGTGACATGTTTGACAAAGATGACATGCCGTTGATGATTGAAGGTGAGGATTGTGAGAATCAATTCAAACAGAATCAGGCCATGCTCAGCCAGCCTGATGCGTTGCTGAAGCTGCGTCAGGAGTGTTTGAGTAGTCAGTCGGTCGTTGTCGGCAGGGAGTTAGTACTGAGTGATGGTCGCGTCTACGAGCAGGATTATGTGCCGATTTTTCTCGAGGATGAACAGGGCCAGACGCATCGCAGTAACCTGTGGAGCTATCGCGACATTAGCGAGCACAAACAAATCCTGGGACAGTTTGAGCAGCAGGGTGCACAGCTGGAGCAGATGCAGCGTTTTGTTGAGCGAACCCTTGATGCCTTGACCTCCAGTATCTGTGTGCTTGATGAGACAGGCCGGATTCTCTATGTCAATGAAGCCTGGAAAAATTTTGGCCGGGGTAATGGTTTGCGCTGTGATAGTGGCTGTGTGGGTGGCAATTATCTGGATGTGTGCGACAAGGCTACAGAGGACGAAGATGCCAGAGGGGTTGCTGAATCCCTGCGCCAGCTGATGCGCGGTGAAAGTGATCATTTTGTCGTTGAATATCCCTGTCACAGCCCTGATCAGAAACGCTGGATGCTGCTCCATGCAACCCGTTTTGAGACTGATCAGGGCCTGCGATTGGTTGTTGCTCATGATAATGTGACGGCGTTGCAACAGGCGGTGGCGGCGGCTGAGGCGGCGGCAACTGCCAAGAGTCAGTTTCTTGCTACGATGAGCCACGAACTGCGCACGCCAATGAACGGGGTGTTGGGAATGTTACAGCTAATGACCAAGACTGAATTGAATGACAAACAGCGCCGTTTTGCTGAAACTGCAACGCACTCCGGTGAGATGTTGCTCACTGCCATTAATGATGTACTTGATTTTTCCAAGTTGGAGGCGGATAAGCTGGAGCTGGAATCCATTCCTTTTGATCTGAATTGCCTGCTGGAACAGACTGCATCACTGCATGCCCAAGGGGCGCAAGAGAAAGGGGTGGAGCTGATCAGTTCGGTTGATTCTGATTTGCCGCGGACACTCAGGGGGGATCCAACCCGCTTACGCCAGGTGCTGACTAACCTGATCAACAATGCCATCAAATTCACAGAGCAGGGTGACATCGTGGTGTATGCGACTAGGCTTGAGAGTGGCCTTATTCGGTTTGGGGTGAGGGATACTGGTATTGGTATAACGCCTGAACAGCAACAGCATCTGTTTAAGGCCTTTAGTCAGGTTGATAGTTCTCACACCCGAAAATATGGCGGTACTGGTCTGGGGCTTGCGATCAGCCAGAAACTGATCATGGCCATGGGCGGTAAGATTCGTGTAGCCAGTTCTCCTGGCTTAGGGTCAGATTTTAATTTTGACCTTTCACTTGAAATTATTGCCGATAGTCAACCAGAGCAATATGTCTCTGAGGCTCTGACGCAGCAGCGTATTCTGGTCGTGGATGACAACAAAAACCAACTGATGTCGATGCAGAGGGTATTGAGGTACTGGCAAGTTCCACACATAGGTCTTGCCTCAACTGGCTGTGAGGCGCTGACACAATTGCGGGTCGCCGCTTTGGCTGGCGAGCCATATGACATTGCCATACTGGATTTGATGATGCCTGACATGGATGGTTTGGATCTGGCGCGCATGATTAAGGCCGATGGCGTGCTGCCTGATATGAAACTAATGATGCTGACTGGCATCGAGGAACCCGACCTCGCAACTGAGATGGATGCCTGGTTGACCAAACCTGTGGGCAAATCAGAATTCTTCAACACCTTAATGCAGCTGCTAGGAGAACAGGAAGTCGTTGAGCCGGCAGTTGAAGAGCAACCTGGTTCTGAGAGCCTTAATTATTCAGGCAGAAAACTGTTGCTGGTGGAAGACAATTTTGTGAATCAGGAGGTCGCACGTGAGATTCTTTCTGAGGCGGGCTTCGATATCGATATTAGGGAAAACGGTGTTGAGGCCTTACAGGCTGTGCAGGCAAATGACTATGACGTGGTGCTGATGGATATTCAGATGCCAGTCATGGATGGTCTGGCAGCGGCAGAGCGGATTCGTGCCCTGGGTGGGCGCTATACCCAGCTACCTATTATCGCCATGACCGCACATGCCCTGGGTGGCGATGCAGAGAAAAGTCTGGCCGCAGGCATGGATGGTCATCTTACCAAGCCCATTGATCCAATCGCGCTATTCAAGGAGCTGTCGAAGTGGGTTGAGCCGGGCCAGGAGCTGCCGGTAGTTAAAGCCGCGACAGCGGCGCTGACAACTGAACCACTACCTGAGTTGCCGGGCATAGACGTGGCCGATGGCATGCAACGTCTGAATGGCAACTGGGCGGCCTATAAACGTATCTTGCTCAGTTTTCGTGACAAGCATGCTGAGGCGGCAACACACTTGGAACAGTTGATTAAACAGAGTGAGTGGGATGAGGCGGCACGGCTGGCCCATACCCTAAAAGGTAGTGGCGGTAACCTTGGTGCCAAACAGCTCTATAAAACAGCAGCTGCCATGGAACAAGCCTGCCGCAATGCCGATGTCGATGTGAATGGTTCTTTCTTTAAAATTTTGCATAAAAGCCTAACCGAGGTTATCGATGGTCTGGCCGTTTTAGCAGAGCAGGATCAGGTAATGCCGACGGCGGTTAGCCGTACAAATTTTGATCCAGCCCGTATGCCTGTTCTATTGAATGAATTGCTGCATTTTCTCGATAGCGACCTTGGAGCGGCGCAGAATCATCTGACGACTTTGCAACAGCAAACTGCTGGCAGTGAATATGTGGTGCCATTAAAAAATTTGGAAAGTGCGTTGAATAGTTTTGACATCGAGGCGGCTAAGGCTATCGTTCAAACTTTGCAAGGGGCATGAGGGATTGCGTTTGGCATCAAGTTTCGTGTGTAGGTGTAGATATATAAATTAATGAGTTTCAAGAGGTGAAATATGTCTGAGCGTACTTTATTACTGGTAGATGATGAAGAAAATATTCTCTCAGCATTAACTCGTTTATTACGCCGTGATGGCTACAAAATCCATCGCGCCAATGGTGGCAATGCAGGTCTGGAACTTCTCAAACAGCATGAAGTTGGCGTCATTATTTCTGATCAGCGTATGCCCGAGATGACGGGGGTGGAGTTTCTGAGCGAGGTAAAGAAACTTTATCCGGGTACTGTGCGCATGGTACTGAGTGGCTATACAGATCTCAATTCGGTGACTGATGCAATTAATCAGGGCGCTGTTTACAAGTTTCTGACTAAGCCATGGGATGATGAATTGCTACGCAACAATGTTTCTGAGGCCTTTGAACACTTTGAACTAAAACAGGATAACCAGCGTTTGACGCAGGAACTGCAGCAGGCCAATGAGAAACTCAGTGAAATTAACAAAGGTTTGGAGTTTCAGGTTGCAGAGGAGGCCGGCAAGGCCTTATCTAATCTAAAGGTACTGCAGATGGAGCAGGAAATTCTGGATAACCTGCCAATAGGTGTGGTGGGCGTGGATGATAACGGCCTGTTGGTGATGGCAAACCGAAAGGCACTACAGCTGCTGGGTCAACAGCAACCAATAATGATTGGTGATATGGCGCAGGACCTGTTGCCCGAAGTACTAATCGATTTGCTAGCACGACAAGTGGATAGCAGTGACGGAAATTGTATTGCTCAGATAGGCGATACTGCTGTTCAGGTATTACTTAGTCGACTGGGACGATCATCAAGTGGTCAAGGGACGGTGTTAGTGCTGGTGCCTGAAGTTGTTGCATAAACATTTTATGAATAATATTTAAGTCGAGGTGAGCTATGGAAACTGTAGCGGGGGCGCAACCATTAAGTAAAAAACAGATCGAACAAGGTCTGCAGCGATTGCCGGCATTGTCGGCGACGGTGACACAACTACTTGAATTAACGCAACGAGATGATGTGGATGTGGATCAGGTGGCGCTGACGGTTGCTCAGGATCCTGCGCTTTCAGCACGTTTATTACGCGTAGCCAATTCGCCATTTTTCGGATTGCCAGGAGAAATAACTTCCATTAATCAGGCTTGTATGACGTTGGGTATGAATACCGTTCGCAACCTTGCAGTGGCTGTGGGGGTGGGCAGTTGTTTTAACAGTGATAAGGACGGCAGAGAAGAGCAAAGCCGATTATGGCAGCAGGCAATGGAGAAGGCTATCGCTGCCCAGGCTCTGGCGCGTTGCTGTGGCCATAATAGTGAAACTGCCTTTACTGCGGGCATGTTGCATGACCTGGGAAAGATGGTGATGGTGAACTGTTTTTCTGACGATATGAAAAAAACCATTGCTTACCAGTCATCAAATGGTTGCGAGCTTACTGTTGCTGAAAAGACAATTTTTGGCATGGATAATCGAGAGCTGGGGGGGATGTTAGCAAGGCATTGGGATCTACCGGCGTTGATACGGCAGGTTATCACTGGGCCGAATGAGGCTGAAGAGAGTGTGACGGAACCGATGGTTGATATTGTGACGTTGGCAGATTTTATCAGTAATGGTTCAGTTCATGATTCTACTGAGGAGTTATTCCTGAGCTTACCGAAAAATATCGTTATGCGATTGGGGCTCGATAGAGAATCGGTGCAAGCATGGCTGAGTGATGTTGAGGCGAATCGAGCGATGGCAGACTTGCTGGCCTAGTATCTATAGTTTGTCGCAACACCATTGTTGGACGTTGGTTTAAGTGCTGTGCAAGCCCATAAATAATTACCTTTTTGAATTTAGTGTTCATTTCTACTGCTCATAGTCGTTATAAGTAAGGTTAACAAGCGACAGGGAGGCGTACATGATTATCTTCTATATCAGGCAAGTAAGTGTATTAATGGCAAGGCCATTGATGTTGCGTATAGGGCGCTTTTATCTGTTGCCATGTGGTAAGACGGAATCCTTGTGACTGATGAACGTAAACGCGTATTGATAGTCGATGATTCTGTCGACGATATTCATGTGCTGATTGAAAACCTGAAACAGGATTATGCGGTGCTTGCTGCCACCAGCGGCGAGAAGGCGCTGGCGCTAGCAAGTAAAAAACCTCAGCCGGATATCATCTTGATGGATGTGATGATGCCGGATATGAATGGTTATGAAACCTGTCGGCGTCTGCGGCAAAACCCAGAAACCCGAAACATAAATGTAATTTTTATTTCTGCTAATGATAGTGCGGATGAAAAAATAGTCGGTTATGAGGCCGGAGGCAATGATTATCTGATTAAGCCTGTGCAGCCAGGTGAATTGTTACAGAAAATTAAACTGGCTATCAAGAACCAGGAGGTGTTTGTTGACTCGCTACAAACCCATGAACAGTTGGAGGAGGCGCAAGGCCAGTTACTGCAATCAGATAAAATGGCTGCCATTGGCCAATTGGCAGCAGGGGTGGCACATGAGATCAATAATCCTGTCGGCTATATCAATTCAAATATCAGTACTTTGCAGGATTATGTTCAGGACCTTTTTCGGGTGTTGGATGCCTATGAGCAGATTGAAACGACTGTGGCCGACACGGATCAATCCTTGTTGCGACTCAGGGCCGTCAAGCAGGAGGTTGATCTGGAATACCTGAAACAGGATATTGTCGATTTGATAAGCGAATCACAGGAAGGGGTGGGTCGAGTTCGCAAGATAGTGCAGGATCTCAAAGATTTTTCTCATGTTGACGAAGTCGAGTGGCAATGGACGGATTTACACAAGGGTATGGACAGCACGCTTAATATTGTCCACAACGAGATAAAGTACAAGGCCGAAGTGGTAAAAGAATATGGCGAGCTACCTAAGGTTCAATGTATTGCCTCACAGATAAATCAGATCGTAATGAACTTACTAGTCAATGCAGCCCATGCAATTGAGGAGCGAGGAACGATCAGACTCAGTACTGGTGTAGAGGATGAAAATTGGGTATGGATAAGCATCGCTGATGATGGCAAAGGAATAACACAGCAGAACCTAAAGAAAATATTTAATCCATTTTTTACCACTAAACCTGTAGGTAAGGGCACTGGGCTGGGTTTGTCATTGGCATATAGCATTATAGAAAAACATAATGGAAAAATCAGCGTAGAGAGCGAACCTGGTCAAACAGTTTTCACAATCAGGCTGCCTGTTAAGCATATTGATGAACAAGCTGCAGCAGAATTTGGGGCTGTGATTTGAACGTCAGGTTTGGAATGGTTGCAAAAATGGTTGTTCTGGCCTTTGTTCTGGTTGCCGTCGCGGCAACAGGCGTCGGAATGTTTTCATTTTATGGTTTTCGTCAGGAAATGATCAACCAGAACATCAAACTTCAAGGAGAAGAAATAAATATTGAGGCGGAGATCAAGAAGAATGAGCTGCAAGAGCTACTTAAAGATGCCCGTTTTCTGTCAGATACGCCACCGGTTAAGGGCATAACCAGAGCAATAAGAAATAACGGTACTGATCCTTTAGATGGCTCCAGCAAGGCTGAGTGGATATCTCGACTTGCACAGATATTTGATAGATTTCTTGAGGCAAAGCATGACTATATAAAACTTGATCTGATTATCTTTTCGGAACAAGGTGATGAACTGGTAAGTGTTAAGAAGGTTGAAGGAGAAATAGTTTACGAAGATAGAACTAACCGGAAAGAAGACTGGCCACTACTAATGAATGTGGGAAGTAAACAGATGACAGGCGAAGGTTCTCTATCACGAATTGGATTAATGAGAGAGAACGGTGAAGTAATAGAGCCACATATCCCAGTGATAAGAGCAGTCACACCGTTACATGAGAATAATGGTGGTCTTTTTGGAGTAATGGTTGTGCATATGGATATGGGGCCATTATTTGATGAAATAAATGCCGATGAGTCCCAGGGAATAAGCACACATTTTATTACCAATGAGCTTGGTGATTATGTCTACCACCCAGATCCTGCTTCACGGTTTGGATTTGAGTTTGACAATCGTCATCTGATTCAGGATGAGTTTCCGGAGTTTAACGAGGTATTGGAATCGGATCAGTATGATGACAGTGGCCAACTAATTGTATCTACAAACAATAAAAAAATGATCATGGCATACAAAAAAATTCACCTCGATGCCATGGTTGATGGTGCATATATTCTAATGGTGCATGCCAAGCCATACAGCATCGTTTTGGCAGGGATTAATGAAATCAGAAACAAGAGCAGCCTATTGATAATGTCCTTGATTGTTGTAGGTGGAATGCTGGCAATGATTTTAGCTCGCCAACAGATCAAGCCACTCGAAACGCTTAAGGAGGCTATCGTTTCGTTTTCAGATGGAAAATCCGATATAGCCTTACCAACAGAGAGGGATGATGAAATTGGTGTGTTGGCAAATGCGTTCAGTGATATGACCAGACAGGTTAATGAACGTAATGAAGAAATTACCAAAAGTGAAGAACGATTTCGGCAGTTTGCAGAACATATCAATGATGTTTTTTGGGTTGCAAGCGCAGATGGTTCAAGTGTTTATTATGCTAGTCCGGCATTTGAGCAAATTTGGGGGGTGTTGTGTGAGTCCCTGTATCAGAATCCGATGGTTTGGATGGAGAGTATTCATCCTGATGACATAAATATGGTTGTTGGCTCTGATTTGGTTTCAAAGGGTAAGGATTATCACAACGAGGAATTTAGAATTATCTGCCCGGATAAATCGGTGAAATGGATACAGAACCGTGCATTTGTTGTTAAAAATAATGATGGCGAAATAAGCAGAGTTATTGGTGTTGCAAAAGACATAAGTGAAGATAAAAACATTGAAAGGCAGTTGAGTCAGCAAAACCTGGAATTGAAGCAAATAAACGATAAGTTACATGAGGCACAGAATCAACTGTTGCAATCTGAAAAAATGGCCTCGGTTGGGCAGTTGGCAGCAGGTGTAGCACATGAAATTAACAACCCGGCGGGCTATGTAAACTCAAATCTTGGATCGTTAAAGAGTTATGTCGAGAATTTATTAATGCTGCTTGAGAAGTATGAATCATTTGATTCTTTGTTACCGACATCTGAAATTGAAGTTATCGAAACTATTAAGGATGAGATTGATTATAAATATCTGAAGGATGATGTGCCTGACCTGATATCTGAGTCGCTAGAAGGAATTACAAGGCTTAAGAATATTGTTCAGGATCTTAAGGACTTTTCTAGGGTTGATGAAATGGAATGGCAATGGGCCGATATCCATAAGGGTATTGATAGCACGCTTAATATCGCCAATAACGAACTAAAATACAAAACGGAAGTTATTAAAGAGTATGGTGATATTCCGGAAGTTGAGTGCATAGCCTCGCAAATCAATCAGGTGATAATGAATGTCCTGGTGAATGCTGCTCATGCCATTGATGATCATGGCATCATCACTATAAAAACAGCTATGAATAATGATAAAGGGGTATTCATAAAAATTAGCGATACTGGCAAGGGCATAGCCAAAGAAAATATTCGTCGTATTTTTGACCCTTTTTTTACTACCAAGCCAGTTGGAGAAGGGACGGGATTAGGGATGTCGCTTTGCTACAGTATTATTGAGAAACACTCCGGTTCAATCGATGTGGAGAGTGAGGAGGGTAAAGGCACAACCTTTACCATCAACCTGCCGATAAAACAGGAAGAAACGAAAACTGGTGTTTAACAATCAACATTTTGTTAGGAGATATTGATCTTGCAGGCTGAAACAACAGAGCAGATAACATCGACCTTGCTGTTTGTGGATGACGAACAGAACATACTTTCGTCGCTAAAACGACTATTTCGGTCGACCGGGCATAAGATTTTAACAGCGCTTAGTGGTGCTGAGGCATTGGCGATTCTGGAAAAGGAAGAGGTTGATTTGATCGTTTCCGACATGCGCATGCCAGAGATGGATGGGGCTAAACTACTGTCAGAGGTAGCAAATAAATACCCTGATATGGTGCGTATTTTACTGACCGGTTATGCCGATATGGACTCCACTATCAGAGCTGTCAATGAAGGTCATATATACAGGTACATCAGCAAACCCTGGGAAGATGAGGATATTAAAATAACGGTGCAAAAAGCACTGGAAACCAAACATCTTCAGGCTGAGCGTGATCGTCTCTTGGCACTAACGAATAAACAAAACGCAGAACTGAAAGATCTGAATCAGAACCTTGAAACGAAAGTACAGCAGCGTACAGAGGAGCTTAGACTTGCGCATGAGTCGTTGAGAAAGAGTTATTTTTCGTCGATAAAAACATTTTCCAACCTGATTGAACTGCGTGAGGGGGCTGTTTCAGGACACTCCAAACGTGTGGCTGAGAGTGCCCAGAAAGTGGCTACGAAACTTGGCTTGGACAAGGAGCAGGTACAGCAGATTTTTTTTGCAGCCCTATTGCATGACATTGGCAAAATTTGCTTGTCAGACGAACTGATCAAAAAACCGTTTAATTCGCTGGCGCCAATTGATAAAAAAGCGGTGGCGAAACATCCAGTTTTGGGTGACGCACTGTTGATGAGTTTTGAGCCCTTACATGATGCGGCCAAAATGATACGCAGTCATCATGAATATCTTGATGGCAGTGGATATCCCGACCGGCTTAAAGGTGATGCTATACCCTTGGGTGCAAAAATTCTTGCTGTGGTAAACGATTATGATGCGTTGCAAAACGGCGGTCTGGTACCTAGGCGTCTGCAACCGGATGAGGCACGGCAGTACCTGATTAGTAATAGGGGGCGTCTTTACGACACCAAGGTAGTTGATGCCTTCGTTGGCAGTGATGCAACCGGCGAGGCAGGGCCTGTTAGTACTCCTGAGGCCAAGGTTGATGAAAAGGATTTGAAGGTGGGGATGGTTTTGGCTCGTGATCTGGTGACCAAAGGCGGCATTCTCGTGCTTTCAGAAGGGTATATTCTCGATGAAAAGTTGATTGAAAAGATACATAAATTTTGCTCCTCTACTGGTGAACATCTTGATATTCGCATTGCAATGAAACGTATCAAGTAGAGTGTCCTGCAATTGGCTATGACGATCTGATGGTGTGTAATGGCAGATTTTGATGAAGAAGCTAATCGGCTGGTATTAAAGCTGGTCTTTTACGGTCCGGCCTTAAGTGGAAAAACCACCAATTTGACGCGCCTGCATGACCTGCTTCAGCCTGAGCTTAAGGGTGAAATGATGGTTTTGGAAACAAAGAATGACCGAACCCTGTTTTTCGATATGCTGCCACTTGGGGTTACAGCGCCTTCCGGTTTGCTGATAAAATTAAAACTGTTTACTGTTCCTGGTCAGGTTGCTCATGACAGTACTCGCAAGGCGGTATTGTCAAGAGCAGATGGCATTGTCTTCGTCGCAGACTCTCAACGCAATCAAAGCATTAATAATGCAGAGTCATTTGAAAATCTGGCTGATAATGTCAACCGCGTTGGCCTGAACATTGAGACGTTACCTCTGGTGGTCCAGTTCAACAAACGTGACCTGCCTGATGTATTAACTGAAGCGGAAATTATGGCCAGGTGGAGCAAAATGACTTGGCCTGTCATGTTTGCCAGTGCCTTGGAAGGACAAGGTGTCATTGAAAGTTTTCGTGAGTTGTTGACGCAGGTTTTTCAATCAACCGATTCTATGATTGGTCTGCAGAAATCACATGGTTTGGATCAGGAACAGTTTGTCTCAGCTGTGTTGGGCGAGGGGGTGGGGCATGAATAAAGGTTTTAGTGAAACTCTGCCCTTGCTGGACTTTGATCGGGAGCTGGGTCTAGTCGAACTGTTAGGCGGGGTAAACAAAAATAAGCTTTTCGATTCGTTGTCTAACTTGCTCGGCATGCCTTTTTGCATCTGCACCTCCAAGGGGGAGCCTGTTATCGGTTCACGGGAAGCCAACATGAAATTTCGCCTGCCTTTAAGGGCTGAAATGGAAACGGTTGGTTATCTTGAGACCCCGACTGAGCAGGTTGATAAAACTCGTTCGGCAGTCACTTTGATTGAATTGTTATTGCATAGTGGTGCTCGTTATTTAATGGCATCCACACTTCACCTGCATGCGGTTAAAGAAGATTATGAAAAACTTCAGAAACAACATCTTGCTTTGATGGAGTCAGAAGCTCGCTACAAGGATCTTGCTGAAAACCTTGAGCAACGTGTCAGTGAGCAGGTGAAGACGATCGAAAGCACTCAGTTACAATTATATCAAGCCGAAAAAATGGCATCTGTTGGTCAGCTTGCTGCGGGTGTAGCCCATGAGATCAATAATCCCATTGGTTTTATACAAAGTAACCTGGTGACGGCGCAGTCTTATGTAAATGATTTTGCTGGGCTGGCCAAGCAGGTTGAAACAGGCGTGGAAGTCGATACGATGCAGGCCTATCTCAAGGAAAAGGATATTGAGTTTGTGCTGGAGGATTTTCAGGGGCTACTCAATGAATGCATTGATGGTGCTCGTCGAGTCTCTGTCATCGTCAAGGATTTGAAAGGTTTTTCAAATGTTGACCGGAGTGAAGAAGAGATAATCGATCTCAACGAGGTAATCCAGGGCGTATGCAATATTTCCGTGCGTGAGATTACCAAACATGCAGAACTTAAATTGAACCTGGCGAATTTGCCTATGACCAGGTGTAAGCCTGCTCACCTGGGTCAGGTGTTTCTGAATATGCTTTTGAATGCAGGTAAGGCGATCAAGGAAAAAGGTGAAATAACGGTGAACTCATCACTTGAGGGGGATCGAATTCGTATTTGTATTTCAGATACCGGCTCAGGTATTAGCGAAGAAAACCTGAAACGCATATTTGACCCATTTTTCACCACCGCAGATGTTGGTGGCGGGACGGGGTTGGGACTCAGTGTGAGCCGGGACATTATCAAGGCACATGGTGGCGAAATTGAGGTGGAGAGCACTCCTGAGCAGGGTACAAGTTTTAGTATTATTCTGCCAATTGTCAGTTAGGCTGGTAATGTAAAGTTAGTATTGGAAGGGTGGTTATAAATGGCGCGTTTTGCATCATTGTTTACAGGTGAAGAAGCTGTAGATTCGTCTGGCTCGGTCGAGGATGAAAAACCAACACCATATAATATTCTGATTGTCGATGACGAATCGGGTGTGCTGAATGCCTTGCGCCGTGTCTTCAGACAGGAAAACTATCAAATCCATGTTGCCATGTGTGGCGAGGAGGCATTAGCGCTGCTGGAGAAACAGCCCTGCCAATTAATGATCTCTGACTTTATGATGCCGCGAATGAATGGCGTCGAGCTGTTGCGCAAAGTCAAGGAAAGACATCCGGAAATCATGCGTATCATGCTCACAGGTCATGCAGATACTGAAGCAGTGATGGGGGCAATTAAGGACGGTGCGGTATACAAATTCATTCTCAAACCATGGAATGATGATGATTTAAGGGTAACCGTTGCTCTGGCGCTTGAGAAATATGATCTGATTCAGAAAAATAAGGAGCTCAAACAACAAAACCTAAAGAACACTAAAGAGATTAAGGATCTTGCCAGGCTTACAGTGACCAATAGAAGTCAGTTGGCAATAATGCTGAACAAGCGAAATCTTCTTAATGACAAGCAAATTCAGGAGCTATATAAACAGCAGCAAATGAAAAAAGAACCTACTCTCAAGATTATTCTGAATAAAGAGTGGGTCAGTGAGAATAAGATAAGACAGATTCTGAAAAAGGATCTGATGATAGAAGAGGTGTTACTGTCCGAGATACAGATCGACCCAGCCGTCACCGCGCTTCTGCCACGTTCATTTTGTGAAAAACAATGGGTGATCCCTCTGCGTCAAGCCGGCCGTCGCCTTACTCTGGTCATGGCTGACCCCATGGATATGGGGCTTATTGATGATCTGAAGTTTACACTTGGAATGGATGTCCAGCCTGTGATGGCAGCAGTTCAAGATATTCAGCAGAAACTTGCGGAAATACATGGTGAGAATCTCTCTTTTGAGGATCTTGAAACCATGCTGGGTTCAGATGAGCCTTCAGACGGGATCGAGATCATCATCGAAGAAGATGATGATGTCAGTTTGGAAGACTTACTGCATGGCACTGAGGAGCCACCAGCGATACGTTTGGCCAATGTGATCATGCTCGAAGCTGTTCGCCTTGGCGCCAGTGATATTCATATTCACCCGCGTACAAAAAATGTTGTGGTGCGTTACCGGATTGATGGTGTCTTACATGACAAAATTCACTTCCCGCATAGTATTCACATGGCGCTGGTCTCGCGAATTAAAGTGATGGCGGAGCTGGATCTGACCGAACGCAGGCGGCCACAGGATGGCCGCATCACGGTCAAAACCCCAATGCGCATTATCGACCTGCGCATCAGTACCTTGCCAACGATTAATGGTGAAAAAATAGTGATGCGCATTCTGGATCGGAACGCCAGTGTTCAGAGAATTACTGAACTGGGCTTGTCCGGCGATAACCTTGTTAAGGTCGAAAACGTAGTTACCAAACCTCAAGGGATCATTCTCGCCACCGGGCCGACTGGCAGCGGCAAAACCACAACCCTCTATTCCATGCTGCAGCATAATGCCACTGCCGAAAAAAATTATGTAACCATTGAAGACCCGGTGGAATATTATCTCGATACAGCAGGCCAGGTGATGATTAAGGAAAAGATTGGTCTCGATTTTACTACTGTGTTGCGCGCTATTCTGCGCCAGGACCCAGACGTTATTCTGCTGGGTGAAATCAGGGATCACGAAACAGCTGAAGTGGCATTTCATGCAGCTCTGACCGGTCATCTTGTCTATTCAACCCTGCATACCAATTCATGTGTGGCAACCATTGCTCGTTTGCTTGACCTGGGGCTCAAGCCCTACGTTGTGGCCTCTGCCATAGAGGCAATTATTGCGCAGCGTCTATCAAGAAAGATCTGTAGCCATTGTCGTATTCCAATTGAAATTCCTGCAGAGATGAGGCACAAACTTGGTGAGCACTTTCATTCAACCGACATACAATTTCATAAAGGGAAGGGTTGTCCCAAGTGTGCCGATACAGGTTATTCAGGTCGGGTCGCCCTGTATGAGGTTTTGATTCCGAGTGAAAACATGAAGGACATGATCGCTTCGGGTGCCAGTTTTTTGGAGATTTCAAAATTGGCTAAGCAAGAAGGGATCACTAGCCTGGTAGAAGATGCATATCAGAAGGTTAATGCTGGAGAGACAACTGCGGAAGAGATTCTCAGGGTGTTGGGTACGCAGGTTGTCATTTAGCTTAATTTTACACCGGCCATTGATCACAGGCAAAAACTTATAAAATGTTTGCTGATGAGTGTTTAATCTGGTTGGGTGGTTTAGTCCATGAGGAGTGAGCTAGGAGGGGAAATGTTTGCCTCATGCGGGCCAATTATCATTTTCCAAGTGGATATTTTGATTTAAAACTCAGCTATAAAATCCATGTAATCAAGGTGGTAGGTGATACTGATGCGTAGTTCCTCGACACGCTCCAGCATGAGCTTACAGCGCTCGCATACATACTGGCCTGCTTCCAGTCGATTGGTATAGTCTATGACTTCAAGTTGTAATGCTTCGCGACTGGCCCAATGGTTAGAAAATTCCTGTTTAAATTCTTTGCAGACAGCACCTTCTAGTGCTTTCTTGCCGAAATAGTTCATGTGCTCGCCACAGGCATCGGCCATGTCGCTGAGTTTGGCTAGGGTAATGATTAACTGGGTTACTTGTTCGGCCTCTGGAGATTCTGATTGGCTATGGCTGACACTGGAGAGTAGAGCCGCACAGATCAATAAAAGGGCCTGAATTCGCTTCATTTTTGTTGTACCTGCTTGGTTATGCCAATTAACTTAGACTAGACAATCTATCTTAGGAAGGCAGTCATGACAAACTACATTTAGGCCAGTGTCTCTAAAACCTTTGTCACCGCCTTGATGCGCTGCTCGGCGGTTTCTGATGCAATCGCGAAGCGTAGTTTTTCTTGCCCTTCCAGTTTATATGTTCTGCTCTGTTTTTGTATCAGGTCGATGATTCGCATTGGGTCTATATTGGGTTTGTCGCTGAAGATCAGTCGGCCACCTGTTGGGCCGGCTTCTATCTTTTTAATGCCCATGGGTTCGGCCATGAGTTTTAGCTCGGTGATGCGAATCAGGTTTTTGGTTGGCTCTGGCAATAGTCCAAAACGGTCGATCATCTCGACCTGTAGTTCATCCAGTTCATCTTCATTGGCTGCATTGGCGATGCGCTTGTACATCACCAGACGTGTCTGTACGTCGGGAAGATAGTCATCTGGTAGCAGGGCAGGGATCTTGAGATCGACTTCGGCGTGCTGATTCAGGGGTTGATCAAGATTCGGGATCTGGCCGGATTTGAGTGCCTTGACGGCGCGCTCTAACAGCTCGGAGTACATGCCAAAACCGACTTCCTGGATCTGACCACTTTGTTCGTCACCGAGCAGTTCACCGGCGCCGCGTATTTCAAGGTCATGACTGGCGAGGGTGAAACCAGCCCCCAGGCCTTCCAGTGACTCGATTGCTTCCATGCGTTTGACGGCGTCGGCAGTCATGCTGCGTTTGCTCGGCACCAGCAGATAGGCGTAGGCCTGATGATAGGAACGACCGACACGGCCACGCAGCTGGTACAGCTGGGCCAAGCCAAGTTTATCGGCCCGATTCATGATGATGGTATTGGCGGTGGGGACGTCGATGCCGGTTTCGATGATGGTGGTGCAGACCAGAATATTGAAACGCTGGTGATAGAAATCCAGCATCACCTGTTCCAGTTCACGTTCTCTCATTTGGCCATGGCCGATGGCTACACGTGCCTCGGGAATCAGTTCTTCCAGTTCACGGGCCTGTTTTTCTATGGTGTCGACTTCGTTGTGCAGGAAATAGACCTGGCCACCGCGTTTGATTTCACGCAGGCAGGCCTCGCGCATCAGGTTCTTATCCCAGTGGCGGATGAAGGTCTTGATTGCCAGGCGTTTCGATGGTGCGGTGGCGATGATGGACAGGTCTCGCATGTCCGAGAGGGCCATGTTGAGCGTGCGCGGGATTGGTGTGGCGGTGAGGGTGAGTATGTCGACCTCGGCGCGCAAGGATTTGAGGCGCTCTTTCTGGCGCACACCAAAACGGTGTTCTTCGTCGAGGATGACCAGTCCCAGCTCGGTGAATTTGACCGAACTTTGCAACAGCTTGTGAGTGCCAATGATGATATCGACCTTGCCGTTGGCCAGGTCTTCGAGAACGGCATCCTGTTCTTTTTTGGAGCGAAACCGTGACAGCACTTCAACCCGTACCGGCCAGTCGGCAAAGCGGTCACAAAAGTTTTGGTAGTGTTGTTGCGCTAGCAGGGTGGTGGGCACCAGCACGGCCACCTGTTTGTTGTCGTGCACGGCCATGAAGGCTGCGCGCATGGCGACTTCGGTTTTGCCAAAGCCGACGTCACCACAGACCAGACGGTCCATGGGTTGTTCGCTAATCATGTCTTTGATGACGTTGTGGATTGCCTCTTCCTGGTCAGGAGTTTCTTCAAACGGAAAACCAGCAGCAAAGGCTCGGTATTGGTCTTCAGGTTCGGAGTAGGCATAACCTTTGCGGGCAGCACGGCGGGCGTAGATGTCCAACAATTCAGCGGCGACATCGTGAGCCTTTTCTGCTGCCCTGCGCTTGGCTTTAACCCAGATCTCCGAGCCGAGTTTGTGCAGTGGTGCAGCGTCGGGCGAGGTGCCGGTGAAGCGACTGATCAGGTGCAGAGATGAAACGGGGACATAGAGCTTGTCACCGCCGTGATATTCCAGGGTCAAAAACTCTGTTTTGAGGCCATTCATCTCAAGACTTTGCAGGCCGAGGTAACGACCGACACCATGGTCTTCGTGTACCACCGGACTGCCTGGCATGAGTTCGGTGAGGCTGCGAACCACGGCATCATCGTCACGCTTGGTGATTTTGCGACGGCGGCGCTGCATGACCTGTTCGCCAAACAGCTGGGGTTCGCTGATGACGGCGATGTCATCAAGCAGCAGGCCTTTTTCCAGTGGCGCGATGGCGATGCCGATGCGGGCCTTGTCATCGTCGAGAAAGCTGAGCCAATCCGGATATTGGCGTGGGTGGATGTTGTCGCGTTTGAGCAGTTCCAGCAGTGCTTCGCGGCGGCCGCTGGTTTCGGCGGCAAACAGGATGCGACCTTTAAAGCTATCGATAAATTGCTGTAGTGCAGCGAGAGGCTCTGCTGCACGTGAATTGACGGTCAGCATCGGCGCATTTTTGCTGGCGAAATTATGCACGCCTTGCGCGGCTTCCATATCGAAGTGATGGCAATCGATGCGTGGAAAAGGCGTTATGCCTTGTAGCAACTCGTGACTTTTGAGGAAGACTCGTTCCGGGCTGAGAATGGGCCTGTCTTTGTCGTAGCGACGCTGTTCGTAGCGTTGCTCCACCTCTTGCCAGAATGCCTGGGCGGCGTCCTCGACACCTTCTTCCATAACCACTACGCTATTATCCGGCAGGTAGTCGAACAGGGTGGTGGTTTGTTCAAAAAATAGCGGCAGATAATAGTCGATGCCAGGGGAGGCAATGCCATTGGTAATGTCTTTATATATAGTTGAGCGTTGTGGGTCGCCCTCAAATTCTGCCCGATAGGCCTGACGGAACTGGCTTATGGCCTCTTTGGTTAGCGGGAATTCACGCGCTGGTAGCAGACGGATGTTATCAACATTGTTTTTTGATAGTTGGGTTTCCGGGTCGAAGCTGCGGATAGTTTCGATCTCGTCATCGAATAGATCGATACGGAACGGTTGTTTACTGCCCATGGGAAATAGATCCACCAAGGCACCGCGGACTGCAAATTCGCCATGCTCCATGACCTGAGAGACACAGCGGTAGCCATTGCGTTCTAGGCGCATACGCAGTTCATCGATGTTTAGTTTTTCACCGATATCAAGTATTAGGCTGTGGCTGTCGATGTAATTCTTGGGTGTCAGCCGGTGCATGGCGGTTGACGCAGGGACGATAAGGATGCCTTTGTTTAGCGTCGGCAGGCGATTGAGCGCCTCCAGCCGCTGTGAGGTTATGTCCTGATGCGGCGAGAATATGTCGTAGGGCAGGGTTTCCCAGTCAGGGAAGGTGACGACAGAGACTGTTTCGTCATTGGCGAGATAGAAACGCAGCTCATGTTCCAGTCGGGTCGCCATTAGGCTATCGTTGGTGATTACCACTACCGGACCGTTGTGTTGCCGGGCGCCCTGACTAAGTACCATGCCGAAACTGCTGCCATAGAGGCGCGCCCAGGTGGTTGTTCTGCCTGGCTGGTCAGGCACGTAAGGTGTGAATGGATCACGCAAATGGTCGGATTCGGTGAACTTTTCTGGGGCCTCTAGACTCATGGCTTGGCAACTGACTATTTTGGTTGGTTAAAGAGAGCACATTTTCGCATATTTACAGGTGTCCGCGTACCTTGACCAATATGCTAGGCTTACTGGTTTTTTTAAGCCACAAAAAAAGTAGGTGGTTGTGATGTGGTTGCAGAGGAATTTTTAGCAAATGGTTGAACGTTACGCAGCATTGTTGATCCGCTGGCGTTGGCTGGTTGTCGTTGTGACTTTTGTGTGGGTGTTTGCTGCAGCCAGTGGTGGACGTTTTCTCAGTTTCACCAATGATTATCGTATTTTCTTCAGTGAGGAAAATCCTCAGTTGCAGGCCTTTGACAACCTGCAAAATACCTATAATAAAAATGACAATGCCTTGCTGGTGATTACGCCGAAGTCGGGCAACGTCTTTAGCCCCGAAATTTTAAGCATTGTCGAAGAGATTACTGAGGCTGCCTGGCAGACGCCGTATTCGTTGCGTGTTGACTCCGTTACTAACTTCCAGCATACCTATGCTGAGTCGGATGACCTTGTAGTAGAGAGTTTGGTTGAAGATGCCTTGACGCTTGGACCACAGCAAATCGAGCGGGTCAGGGCGGTTGCCCTGGCTGAACCCAGTTTACTTAATCGTATTGTTTCACCTTCAGGTCATGTCACTGGGGTAAACGTGACTGTGCATTTGCCAGAGAAAGACCCGCAAGCTGAAGTGCCAGAGGTGATTTCGTTTGTTCGTGGGCTGGCCAGTGAATATGAGGACAAATATCCACAAATTTCAATACATTTGACCGGCATTCTATTTATGAATAATGCCTTTACCGAAGCATCCCAGAGCGACTTTGCAAAACTGGTGCCCATTATGTTTTTGGTAATTCTGGTGTTGGTCGGTTTGTCAGTTAGGGTTGTCAGCGGCACGATCGCGACGTTGTTGGTGATTATCTTCGCTATCATTTCGGCGATGGGCTTAGCGGGTTGGGCTGGTATCAAATTGAGTCCGCCGACAGCATCAACGCCAACTATGGTGATGACCATGGCGGTGGCCCACTGTGTACATGTTTTGGTCAACTTTCTGCAAAGTTATCGTCTCAGTCAGGATAAGTCCAAGGCACTGACTGAGAGCTTACGCATTAACATGCAGCCAGTCTTTATCACTAGTATGACGACAGCAATTGGTTTCCTAAGCATGAACTTCTCTGATGCACCGCCATTTCGTGATCTCGGCAATATGGTGGCGATTGGGGTGGTGACCGGTTATATGCTGTCAGTGACTCTGTTTCCGGCCTTAATCATGATATTGCCTGTTAAACCACCAAAACATGACTCCAAGGGCTTGTTGTTTATGCAGGCCTTGGGGAATTTTGTGGTGGTGCAGCGGACAAAATTATTATGGGGCATGTTAGCTGTGGTGGTGACACTGGTCATGTTTATTCCGGCCAATGAGCTGAACGACGAATTTGTGAATTATTTTGATGAGACAATCGAGTTTAGAACAGATACCGATTACATCACCGATAATCTGACCGGTATGTATCAAATTAGTTATTCGCTTGGCGCAGGAGAAAGCGGTGGGATAAGTGAGCCGGTCTATCTTGAAACCCTTGAAGGGTTCGCTGAATGGTACCGTCAACAGCCAGGTGTGCTGCATGTTGGCGTGTTTACTGATGTCATGAAGCGGGTTAACCGAAATATGCATGATGACCAGCCAGCCTGGTATCGTATTCCTGATCTTCGTGAACTGGCAGCACAATATCTATTGTTATATGAAATGTCCCTGCCTTATGGTTTGGATCTGAATAATCAGATTAATCTGGATAAATCCGCAACACGAATGGATGTCAGTTTGTTAAGTCTTTCTACCAATGAATTACTGGCACTAGAAGATAGAGCACAGCAGTGGCTGCATGAAAATGCACAATCATCAATGCATGGCAGTGGTGCCAGCCCGACGATTATGTTTGCCCATATTGGTTACCGTAATGTTCGCAGTATGTTGCTGGGCACTGTGATTGCCTTGGTGTTGATTTCATTGATTCTGGTGTTTACGTTACGGTCGTTGAAAATGGGGGCTATTAGTCTGATACCAAATCTTGTTCCTGCCGCGATGGCATTTGGCTTATGGGGGATGTTTGTCGGTCAGGTAGGGCTTGCCTTATCTGTGGTGGTGGGGATGACCCTGGGAATTGTTGTCGATGACACTGTGCACTTTCTGAGTAAATATCAGCGTGGTCGCAAAGAGCAGGGATTGTCGAGTCAGGACGCGGTGCGCTATGCATTTTCTACCGTGGGTATGGCCTTGTGGGTGACTTCTCTGGCACTGGTCGCTGGATTTTTGGTGTTGTCACTGTCTGCATTTGAATTAAACTCGTCTATGGCACAATTGACAGCGACGACCATCATGCTGGCCTTAGTCGCAGATTTTCTGTTGTTACCACCCTTGTTAATGAAATTTGATGAAATGAATCGAAAAGGAGATGTCGCTAATGCACATGCCCAGTAAATATTTTATGGTTTCGTTGTTGCTGACAGCGTTTCTGAGCCCTCTCTATGCTAGCGCGCAAACGCCTGAGCAGCGTGGTCTTGAGATTTCTCAGGAATCGGATAGACGCGGTAATGGTTTTGATGACTTCAGGGCTGAAATGGAGATGATTCTAAAAAATCGTCGTGGTGATGAGAGTCGTCGATATATCCGTGTGATGGGGCTAGAGGTTGAGGGCGATGGCGATAAGGGCCTGTCCATATTTGATGAACCCGCCGATGTGAAGGGGACTGCAATGCTGACCTATTCGCACAAAGTAGAAACAGATGACCAGTGGTTATATCTGCCTGCGCTTAAACGGGTTAAGCGGATTGCCTCACGTAATAAGTCTGGCCCCTATATGGGCAGTGAGTTTGCTTACGAAGACCTGGGCTCGCAGGAGGTAGAAAAATATACTTATAAATACCTGCGTGACGAAGTTTTTCAGGGGATGGATTGTTTTGTGGTTGAGCGTTATCCAGTCGATAAATACTCTGGTTACACCCGCCAGGTTACCTGGATAGATAAGGCAGAGTATCGAACACAAAGAACTGATTTTTATGACCGGAAAAATGGCTTGCTTAAGACATTGACATTCATTGGTTATAAAAAATATCTTGAAAATCACTGGCGACCAGATGAAATGTTTATGGAAAATCATCAGACCGGCAAGACAACCCGCATTGTGTGGAAGGATTACCGCTTTCGCACCGGTCTCAAAGATAGTGACTTTCAAGTGAACGACCTGAAACGGGCGCGATAGCAAGAGGTTATGATGTTCATTAGCCGAGCTTTTGTTGTTAATGTCGTCGTTGTTATGACGATGTTTTTTTGTGCAGCTGCTGTTGAGGCAAATAGCAAACTGTCTTATCTACAGGTTGGTGTATTTTCCAATAAGGCAGCAGCCAAGAATATTCTTCAACAGCTTGAAAGCAGCGGCTTTAATGCGGAACAAAGAACCATTGACATGATTGGCCGTCCCGCTGTGGTTGTATTGGTCGGGCCATTTGAACGCACTAGTCAGGCACTCTATAATCAGAAGCGGTTGCGCGATATTGGTTGGCCAGCAACGATTAAGCGTTTTCAAGCCTTGCCAAAACCCAAGCCCCCTACATTTAGGGCAACGACTTCTGGTTCGCTGACAGCAGAGCTGAGGGCGTTTGTTGATGATCCTTTATACGCTGAACAGCATGATACGACTGCTTCCCTGGCTATACAGCCTGAGTTTCACGTGAGCTGGAATGATCGCAAATCCAGCCTGACTTTTGTGCCATTTGTCCGCGTCGGTGATGAAGATGATGAGCGCAACCATGCTGATGTGCGTGAGTTGATGTGGATTAACGCCATGGACGATTGGGAGTTACGGCTGGGGGTAGGCAAGGTTTTTTGGGGGGTAACAGAATCATTGCATCTGGTTGATGTGATTAATCAGGTTGATCTGGTTGAAAGTCCTGATGGTGAAGAAAAGCTGGGCCAGCCGATGCTTAACCTTAGTCGCTTTTCGGATTGGGGCACTTGGGACCTGTTTGTCTTGCCTCTATTTCGTGAGCGTACTTTTGCCGGTGTAAATGGCCGTTTGCGTGCACCACTAGTCGTTGATACAGAACTTGATGCCTTGTATGAGTCTGATGATAAGGATAAACATATCGACTGGGCGATTCGTTGGTCACATTATATTGGCGACTGGGATATTGGCTTGTCACATTTTTCTGGGACTAGTCGTGAACCGGAATTTAATGAAGAAAACATCGTATTGAACTCACGAGGTCAGCTGGTAATACTTCCGCAATATAATTTGATTGATCAAACTGGACTGACCTTACAGGCCCTGCTTGGTGACTGGGCATGGAAACTTGAAGCCACCTCGACAAAAGAAAAAGACCAGCGTTACACACAAGCTGTAGCCGGTTTTGAATATACCCATGTTGGCGTGTTCGATAGCAGTATTGATCTCGGACTGCTGCTTGAATATCTCTATGATGAACGTGATGAGTTGGCACCAGGACCATTCGAAGATGATGTAATGCTAGGGTTGCGTTGGGTTTTTAATGATATGCAAAGCAGTGAAATATTGATGGGTGCCATATCTGACCTTGATGGTGGTGCAATTTCCTCTAGTGTCGAGGCAAGTCGGCGCCTGGGTCAGAGCTGGAAGCTTGCGCTGGAATATCGTGGCACATCAAGTCTTGAATCGACAGACCCCGCTTATATACTTCGTAATGATGATTATTTTCAACTGGAGTTAGGTTATTATTTCTAACCCCGCTTGAGTAAAGCATAGACGGCACCATCGCCTCCGCCTGCGGGTGGCGCGGGGCAGAAGGCCAGTACATCATCACGCTGTTGCAACCAGTGTCGGGTTTTCCCTTTTAGAATCGGTGGCTGCTGCGATGACAGGCCTTTGCCGTGAATAATACGGACGCAACGCAAGCCATGCTCGCGGCAGTGATTGAGGAAGTCCCCCAGGGTCTTGCGTGCCTGTTCGACTCGGTAGCCATGTAAATCCAGTTCGTCCTCAATTGGGATTTTTCCCAATCTAAGTTTTCTGAGTAGCTGTTTTTGGATGCCTGGTCGGGCGAATGAATCAGTTGTTTGATAGGTGTTGTTATGTGGCTCGAATTCATCAGACAATGTATCAATTATTTGGTGCTGTTCATCGATAGCCGAGTGCCGTTTTGTTGGCTTGGGGCGTTGAGGTATATGGAGACGCTGATTCGTCTTCAGGCGACGGACACCTGCCATTGCCTGGCGAAATAGTTGTGTCTCATCTTCATCTGGCTTTTTACTCATGAGTGCGATGTTAGCATGTCGCTTTTTAATTTCTGTGTGGCAAATTCAAAGCGAAAAAAAACCGCCGTTAGGCGGTTTTTTTAATTTGGCTCCCCGGCCCGGGCTCGAACCAGGGACCCAATGATTAACAGTCATTTGCTCTACCAACTGAGCTACCGGGGAATAAATCGTGCTTGATTTGTGGGGCACATATTACTGCGAAGATTCTTAAACGTCAACATGAATGACTATTAATTTTTCACATAACTGATTTATTTTTGGCGCAAAAGTCGTTCTTGTTGTGTCTAGTCTTATAGCTGGTCGTCAGTGGAGTGGATTGAAGCGTTTAGGAAATTTTATTTTAAAAAAAGAGGGGCGATTGGCGCGCCCCTTTTGTGTTTTTAATAAGCAAGCACTGGGAGGCGTACTCAACTTATTACATTTGCCCTTGTTTGGTTTTATGGCATTTTAAGAATTTGTCAGCATGCGTTAATCACATATGCCTATGTCTAACTTGCTAATCTATTCCCAGGCAAAAAAGCCATTCGATTTATAAGGACAATTTGATTAAAGCAAAAGGCTTGGTTAATGTCAATGTGTTATGTGTGGGTAAATATCAAGGACGACCCAATAGGGTCGTCCTTGATATTGAATTAGCTCTTGCCTTGCAGTTGTTGCAGGATAGCTTCGTTTTCAAGTGTTGATGTGTCTTGAGTTATCTCCTGACCCTGGGCGATGGTTCGTAGCAGGCGCCGCATGATCTTGCCGGAGCGGGTCTTAGGGAGGTTATCTGCATAACGGATGTCATCTGGTTTGGCGATTGGGCCAATCTGTTCACCGACCCAGGCACGTAGCTCCTTGCTAAGTGCTTCATCAACGCCGCCAACTGGCCTGTCACCACGCAACACCACATAGGCAAAAATAGCCTCACCCTTGATCTCGTCCGGACGACCGACGACAGCGGCCTCAGCAACACGAGGGTGGGCAACCAGGGCGGATTCAACCTCCATGGTGCCGAGGCGATGTCCGGATACATTCAGCACATCATCAATACGACCCATGATCCAGAAATAACCATCTGAGTCGCGCCGGGCGCTATCACCGGCAAGATAGTATTTGCCATCAAACATTGGCCAATAAGTGTTTATATAACGTTCGTCATCACCCCAAACCGTTCGCAGCATGAAGGGCCAAGGTTTTTTGATCACCAGAAAGCCACCCTTGTTGGCCTCGGTGATGCTGTTGCCGGCTTCATCAACTACATCGGCCATGATTCCAGGCAGGGGAAGGGTGCAGGAGCCGGGCTTGGTTGCAACCGCACCGGGTACCGGGGCAATCATGTTGGCGCCGGTCTCTGTCTGCCACCAGGTGTCGACAATTGGGCAGCGTTCACCACCGATGACCTTGTGGTACCAGATCCAGGCTTCAGGATTAATCGGTTCGCCGACTGTGCCGAGCAGGCGAATGCTGGAGAGGTCATACTTGGCGGGGAATTCATCTCCCTGTTTCATCAGTGCTCGAATCGCTGTGGGCGCGGTATAGAAAATGCTGACCTGGTGACGTTCACAGATATCCCAGAAACGGCCGCAATCCGGGATGGTTGGTGCGCCTTCATAGATGAGGGCAGTAGAGCCAACAGCTAGAGGGCCATAGGTGACGTAGGTATGGCCGGTAATCCAGCCGACATCGGCGGTGCACCAATAGATGTCGTCATCTTTGATGTCAAACACCCACTTCATGGTGAGAATGGCACCAAGTAGATAACCGGCGCTTGAGTGCTGGATGCCTTTGGGCTTTCCCGTAGAACCAGAGGTGTAGAGAAGGAAGAGTGGATGTTCGGATTCCACCCACTCAGGTTCACAGTCAGTATCCATGCCTTCAATGGCATCATGCCACCAGATATCTTTTTGCAGGTTGAAATCAACATCGTGGCCGGTACGTTTAAAGACGATGACTTTCTCAATGCTGGCGCAGCCCCCTGCAAGCGCCTTATCTGCAGCTTGTTTCAGTTCAACGATTTTACCACCTCGGTTACCCCCATCGGCGGTGATTAGCATCTTTGCGCCAGCGTCTTCGATGCGGTCTTTAAGCGATTCAGCAGAAAATCCACCAAAGACTACTGAGTGTATAGCGCCGATACGGGCGCAGGCCTGCATTGCCACCACGGCTTCTGGAGTCATAGGCATATAGATGACGACTCGATCACCTTTCCTAATGCCTTGAGCCTTCATTGCATTGGCAAAGCAACACACCTGAGAATGTAGTTGACGATATGTCAGGGTCTTGATGTCACCTTTTTCACCTTCAAAAATGATGGCGTTGTTATCGCCGCGACTTTCCAGGTGGCGATCCAGGCAGTTGTAAGAGACATTGGTCTTGCCATCATTGAACCACTGATAGTGGGGGGATTTACTGTCATCAAGGACGTTGCTGAAGGGGGTTTGCCAACTTATTTCATCGTGGCCAAGTTTTGCCCAAAATCCTTCATAGTCTTCTTCGGCTTGTTTGTGTAAGGCACCTAGGTCTATTAAAGAATTGATTGAAGCGGCCTGAGTAAATTCAGCCGAGGGCTGAAATAGCCGGTCTTCGTGGAGTATCGAGTCGATATTTTCGATGCTCATGAACCCTCCCGTGGGTAGATGTTATTTAATTGTCCAAATTAATGGGCTGATGTCGGAGATAATGTTGCCATATTTTGCAAAACACTGTCATTTCTGAAAGGGGATTGCTTAATAAAAGTGGACTTCGATGTATAATGCGCCTCATGAATTAAATTGGTTTGCCGATAATTTCGGTAGGCAATATCCTAATATGAATTTTTAATATGGGTTTTCTAGCATAGTAGTTGGTCTGTCCCAAGCAGGTAGTTTAAAATGGAATTGAAAACAGGCTGTAAACTTATTATCAGAAGTGTCAATGAAGACGGTCGCAAGTTTCGCCCTAGTGATTGGATTGAACGCATATCGACTACGATGGCAACTTTTGGCAAGGACAATCGTCTGCACTACTCAAATGAAGTCCGCCCGAGTATGGTGGATGGTGAAAAGTGCCTGTTAGTGGAAAACTCTGTCAAAGAAACAAACCCAACAGCATTTGAATACATTATGGCCTTTGTTCATGCCAATCGTTTGCAGATGAGTCAGGTCTGTGAAACCAAGATTGTTGAAGTGGATGATACACAGGAGACCAAGGTCAGCTAAGCTATATTTACTTTAGGTTAGCTTTTAAAAAAGAAGGGGGCGTTAGCCCCCTTTTTGTTTTTCTCGAATCTCGTCAAGAGTCTTACAGTCTATGCAAAGTGTCGCCGTTGGACGCGCCTCAAGACGGCGAATGCCAATTTCAACACCACAGCTTTCACAATAGCCGTAATCTTCACTATCAAGTGTATTGATAGATTCCTCAATTTTTTTGATTAGCTTCCGCTCACGGTCACGAGCGCGTAGTTCCATGGTGAAATCTGATTCCTGGCTGGCACGGTCGTTAGGATCAGGGAAGTTAGCGGCCTCATCCTGCATGTGCTGTACAGTGCGGTCGACTTCTTCCATTAGAGCGTGTTTCCATGCCATCAGAAGCATGCGAAAATGCCCAATCTGATCATCATTCATGTACTCCTCACCCGGTTTTACTTTGTAGGGTTCGAAGTTGCCAAAACCTTGAAGTAGCTTGTCTGCTCTTTCTTTGGCTTCAGCGGCGTTTAATTTCTTTGTTGCGGCCGGCGGCTTCGTTCCAGCTGTCTTCTTAGTTGCTGCTTTGGCAGTGGCTGCCTTTTTCTTAGGCGCAGCTTTTTTCTTTGATACGGTTTTTTTCTTGGTTGCTGTAGCTGCGCTAGCTTTGTTTGGGGACATTCCCTTCTCCTGGTGCCTCAAATATTAAGCCCAAATATATACTAGATATTTCAGATTTAGGCAATAGAGTTTTGATTATTACTTAATGTCAGGTCTTGCCAAAAAGGCATTTATCTTCAAAGGGTTAATATCATATAAATGGTGATAAAATGCGCTTCTTTATTAAAAAATATAACTGGATGGTATGGGAATATGGCTGAATTAGTCGCACTGATTTTTGATGTTGATGGCACTTTGGCAGACACTGAGCGTGATGGGCACCGCATTGCCTTCAATCTGGCTTTTGAGGAAGCCGACCTGGGTTGGGACTGGACACCAGAGTTGTATGGCGAATTGTTGGCTGTCACAGGGGGTAAGGAACGTATTCGTTACTACCTGGAAAAGTTTAATACTGAATTCAAGAAGCCAGGTAACTTTGATGAATTTGTAGCTGGTTTGCATGCGGCCAAAACCAGCTTTTACACTAAATTGATGGCGGATGGTGCTATTCCGTTACGCCCGGGGGTTGAGCGATTAATTCTGGAGGCCAGGGATGCCGGTTTACGCCTGGCAATTGCCACCACCACTACACCAGAAAATGTTACGGCCTTGTTGACCTACACCCTGGGGGCAGATTCTTTGGATTGGTTCGAAGTCATTGGTGCTGGTGATATTGTGCCCGCCAAGAAGCCTGCCCCAGATATTTATCATTATGTAATGGAACAGATGAACCTGGCGCCTGAGCAGTGTATTGCATTTGAAGATTCTTATAATGGCGTTCGTTCTTCTGTACAGGCACGTTTGCCAACAATCATAACTACCAATGGTTACACCGCTGATGATGATTTTAGCGGCGCGGCCATCGTGCTTGATCAGATGGGTGAGCCAGATGCAGGTTTTGCCGTCATAAGTGGTGATGCCGAAGGGCATAGCTATTTAAATATGAATATGGTTCGCGCATTGAATAAAACAGCCAATGTCTAAAATAGTCAATCTTGCCGATCGCATGGCGGCTGTTCAGCCGTTTCATGTGATGGCCTTGTTGGCTCAAGCCAGGCGGCTTGAAGCTGAGGGGCGTGATATCGTCCATATGGAGATAGGTGAGCCGGACTTTGAAACGCCGGCACCTGTCGTTCAGGCAGGTATTGAGGCGCTTAAGTCAGGCAAACATCATTACACCCCGGCGACAGGTCTGCCCGAGCTGCGTCAAGCGATTAGCGATTTTTATCAACAAAAATACAAGGTCAGTGTTGACCCGAAACGCATACTCATAACCCCTGGTTCATCCGGGGCTTTGCAGTTGTTGATGTCGGTCTTGATAAACCCTGGTCAGCAAGTGTTGATGGCTGATCCTGGTTATCCCTGTAACCGCAATTTTGTTCGCTTGGTCGATGGCGAAGCCATTTCTATTCCGGTTGATGTTGAGACGGGCTACCAGCTTAATATTGAACATCTCAAGCAATATTGGAATAACAATAGCAGCGCGGTAATGATTGCTTCACCGGCAAATCCCACTGGAACCCTGATTGCTGAAGCTGATATGCGCTCAATTGCTGATTTTGTGGCTGAAAAGGGCGGTCATATGATAGTCGATGAGATTTATCACGGCCTTACCTATGGCGTGAATGAGCAGACAGCGCTGGCTATTAGCGATGATGTTTTTGTGATTAACAGTTTTTCAAAATTTTTTGGCATGACCGGTTGGCGTTTAGGATGGATAGTGGCGCCGGAGGCTTATGTCGATGGCTTGGATAAGGTTGCGCAGAATATTTTTCTCGCGGCATCAACACCTGCTCAGTACGCGGCATTGGCGGCATTCAGGCCAGAGACATTGGTGCTGCTGGAACAGCGACGTCAGGTTTTTGAACAGCGGCGTGATTATTTGTTGCCGGCCTTGAGGCGGATCGGTTTTGAAATTCCGGTGACGCCAGAAGGGGCCTTTTATCTCTATGCTAACTGCAAGCGTTTTACTGACGACAGCTATCAGTTTTGTCTTGAACTTTTACACCAGGCTGGGGTTGCGGTCACACCGGGAAAGGATTTTGGTCTGAATAAACCAGAGCAGCATTTGCGTTTTGCCTATACCACCTCGTTTGAACGTCTTAAGGAAGGGGTGACGCGGTTACAGAAATTTGTCGCGACTTAAATTTAACTTGATATGGTTTCTAGACTCCAGTCGTCCATTGATTTTGAAATATTGAATTAAAACAAATATGTTGTAAGCTGATGTAAAGAGCTAAGTTTGGGATGACAGGGCGATGTCAGAAGAGTCAGCAAAGCAATCTGATAACCGGGCGACACAACTGCCAGTGAAGTGGCTTGTGATAGGCGCGGTCGCCATTTCCTTTATGCTGATATTCAAGAGCGAGTTGGGCGGTCTGCTTGATCGTACTTCTGACGTTAAAATCACTGCTTCAGGCGTTCAAATCAAGGCCGAAGTCAAAACCTTTGAAACACCAATAGGTCAAACAGAAGTCTCAGTTGTTCCTGTTTTGTCTACGCCACAGACAGTTACCGGGGTTAAAAATACCACTTATGTAAACACTGAATATGCATTTCAAATCAGTTGGCCCAATAATACGGACTGGCGGGCTGATGAGAAGTTTGGTGAGCAGATGCTTGAGAGTATGGGGTCTCCTGAATCGGTTGCTGTACCAATTGCCATATTTTCAAAAAATATGGTGGATGGAATAACTCCCAATATTAATGTTGTGGTTGAAAGTGTCGGTCAGATTTCGATTGAAGAGTATATGACCTATACCGAGTCAAATTACGCCGCAGTTGGCATTGAAGTGGTGTCATCCAGTGTTGACCCAGAAACTAATGGTGGAGTGATTGTGTCGCTGAATTATATGTTCGGCGCGCCGTTGTATCAGTTTCAGAAGGTTGCCATAGCCAATGGCTATGCCTATGTTGTCACGGCAACCCAAGTACCCAAGGGCGATTATCTCACCCTTGGGCTTAAGCAGGATTTGACCAGCATCATTAACTCATTTCGTGTGATTCAATGAATGCCTGGCCAGTAAGCCTGTTTGCCTTATTTAGGTTTTTTGCGTTTTAAGGGTTTGTCGCCACTGCCGCCAGATTTGCCAGCTTTTGGTTTGTGGTCTTTTTTGACAGTTCTTTCTTCACCAAGTTTTGACAGTCTCAGTTGTTTGCCGGCAACACGGGTTTTCTGCAAGTCCTGAAAAATATCCTTAGGCATACCTTCAGGCAGATCAACAGTGCTGTAATCATCATGGATATCGATGCGACCTATGTGTTCACTATCGAGACCACCTTCATTGGCAATAGCACCAACGAGGTTGCCTGGTTTGACCTTGTCGTTATGCCCAACTTCAACTCGATAACGTTCCATGCCTTCTTCCGGTGGGCGCAGTTTTCTAGGGCGATCGGGACGATCTGATGATGGCCGTGATCGCTCTCCGCGTGATGATCTGTCTGGGCGTTCGCGTTTGCTGAACTCTTTCTTTTCGCGTGGTTCTTGCGGTGGTTTGTTTTGCATCAGCAGAGGGTGTTTGCCTTGAACCAACTTGGCCAGTGCAGCAGCAATTTCTATTGCCGGGATATTGTGTTCCTGCTGGTAGTTTTCCATTAAGCTCTGGAAAAAATCCATGTCATAACCAGCGTTTAACGTGTCGGTGATGCGCTGATTGAAACGTTCGATACGCTTGTTATTAATGATTTCGTTCGAAGGCAGTTCAAGCTTTTCGATTTTTTGGCGCGTAGCACGCTCGATGCTGCCCAGCATGCGTTGTTCGCGTGGCGCAATAAAAAGTATGGCATCACCCTTGCGGCCAGCACGACCGGTACGGCCGATACGATGAGTGTATGACTCTGTGTCGTAAGGAACATCATAGTTGATGACATGGGTAATACGCTCTACATCAAGGCCACGGGCGACCACATCGGTAGCAACAAGGATATCCAGCTGGCCTTTTTTGAGTCTATCAACAGTACGTTCGCGCATTTTTTGATCCAAGTCGCCTGTCAGTGGCGAGGATGCATAGCCGCGTGCTTCAAGTTTTTCTGACAATTCAACCGCTGCATTCTTGGTACGGACAAAGATGATCATGCCGTCAAAGGTTTCGGCTTCAAGCAGACGGGTTAGGGCGTCGAGTTTGTGATGACCACTGACAGTCCAGTAGCGTTGGCGAATGGTTTCAGCCGTGGTTGTTTTAACTTTAATGGTTACATGCTCTGGGTCAGTCAAATGCTTATCAGCGATCTTGCGGATAACTGCAGGCATGGTTGCCGAGAACAAGGCGATTTGTCGGGTTGGCGGAGTCTGTTCCAGAACCCACTCGACGTCATCGATAAATCCCATCCGCAGCATCTCATCAGCCTCATCCAGTACCAATGCCTGCAAGCCTTTTAGTTTCAGGGTGCCTTTGCGCATGTGATCCATTACACGTCCAGGGGTACCAACCACTACATGACATCCACGTTTTAGCTGACGGATTTGACCATCGTAGCTTTGACCACCGTAGATTGGCGCAACGTGGAAGCCTTTCATTTTTGAAGCATATTTCTGGAAGGCCTCGGCAACCTGGATGGCCAGCTCGCGTGTTGGTGCCAATACCAGGATTTGTGGTTCAAGTTTTTTTATGTTGATGTTTGATATTAGTGGTAGGGCAAAGGCGGCAGTCTTGCCTGTGCCAGTTTGTGCTTGGCCTAGAACATCTTTGCCTTCTAATAGGAGAGGGATGGTTTCAGCCTGAATGGGTGAGGGGGTTTCATAACCAACCTCTTTTAAGACGTCAACAAGCGGTTGAATAAGACCTAACTCGGAAAATGGTGGGACAGAAGCTTTTGGATCAGACATGGAGCGGCACCTTTGCTGCTTGTGGCAATAGGCGACACCCTTGGGAGTCTTTCGAGAATGGGGCTGATCTATCGTACAAAAACCATATAGCAAATTTTCGGTTAGCCTATACGTTACGCTGAAAAGCGCTACGTACCTCTAAATTAAATCCAGAAAACCTGACTCAGACGGGCTTCGTCTTCGCGATGATCGCCTAAGCCCGACAGGCTCGTGATATGAGCGGTAGCTATTGCGATAAAATTACGGAGCCGGATTATAGCATTTTTGCTATGTGAATGCATGTGTTATTTCATTGTTTGCTAATGCGTTCCAGATACATGGCGGTTGCGCCAGCTACGGCCAATGGCATGACGATGAAGTTAACGACTGGAATCATGGTCAAAAACATAATGCTGCCACCAAAGCTGAGGCTGCTGAGTCGATGTTGTTTCAGCGTTTGGCGTTGCATTTGAAAGTTTTGGCCGTGATTGGCCATGGGGTAGTCGAAATATTCCCTGGCCAGTAATGCAGCGCTAAATGCAATCCATAGGAATGGTGCAGCAATATTGAGTACCGGGATCAAAAACAGAATTAGCAAGGGGATGGCACGGCTGAGAAAGTAGCCCAATTTACGCACCTCACTCCAAAGTGATTTTGGTGCATCCTTGAGCGCCTGTACCAGACTAATATCATTGTTTTGCGCATTTCCTCTGAGTTCGCGCTCAACAGCCTCTGCTAACAGACCATTGAATGGGGCACAGATGAAGTTGGCCAGCAGGGTAAAAGTATAGAACATGGTTAATAGCAAGGTGACGGCAAACAAGGGCCATAACAACCACTCTAGCCAGTCAAAACCCTGTGGTAGGATTTCTGCCATGTAGGCGTCAAAATAGTTGCTTGCCAGCCAGATGCCGCCGCTGAATAGGATTATATTGACCAACAGCGGGATGAGCACAAAGCGTCGTAGGCTAGGACGACGAATCAGGTTGAAGCCCCTGATGACATAGGCCGGGCCGATGAATGGATTCATGAATAAGTTCCTTGTCTATTATTTAGCTTTGGTATTTAGCTTTGGGGAAATAGCCCTGGCGTGCCAGCATGGCACTGCCATAGGCGGCTTCCTGATGTTGCGCTTCAATCATGGGCACATCGAGCATGGTTTGGCGTATTTCAGTCCATGCAGGATTACGGCTACCACCACCGGCACTGCGAATATTGACCGGATAGGGTGCTCCCAGTTCCGCTAGTAGCTGGTAACCCTGTTGTTCGATACGGGCCATGCCCTCGAGCATGGCTTGAAAAAATCTCACATCATTTTCAGGCCGTGGTGTCAGGCAAGGCGGTTTGTGACTGTCAGCGACAGGGAAACGCTCTCCTGGGTTGATTAGCGGGTAATAGTTCAACCCGGTGGCTTGGTCAGGTTTTAGTTGTGGTGTCATCTCTGCCAATTGTTGCTTGCTAAAGTAGTGCAGCAGCACGGCACCACCACTGTTTGAGCCACCACCCACTAACCATAAGTCACCCAGTGGTTGGGAATAAACACCATGGCCTGGAGAAAATATGGGCCGATCGCTAATCACTTTCATTACCAGGGTCGAACCCAGCGAAGTGACTGCTTCACCAGTTCGGTTGGCTCCGGTAGCTAAAAAAGCTGCAGTACTGTCAGTGGTGCCGGCAACGACCTGGGTGTTTAGTGGCAAGCCAAACTGCATGGCTATCTGCTGGTTAATTGTTGTTACGGCAGTGCCGGGTTTAAAGACTTTGGGCAGAATGGTTTTATTTACCCCTAGCTGTTCCAGCCAGTCAGGCCAACACTTGCTGATGGCATCATAACCTAGCTTGAGGCAGTTATTTTCATCGCTAATGCCCCATTGGCCGCTCAGCTTGCCGATGATCCAGTCGGCCTGATGCAGGGCGTGAGACACTTCAGGGCCTGGTAGCATGTGTAATAGTTTGGCCAGTGCCGAGGTAGCGCCATGGGCGGCAGATTCCTGGGGTGCTTTAGTGGCGATTAGGGCTGCTTCTGACTGACTGCGACCATCGTTGTACATTAATGCTGGACCCAGAGGCACGCCTTTGTCATTGATTAATAGCAGGGTGCCTGAGGTGCCATCCACTGCCAGGCTTTTAACCGATTCAACTTGAATCTGAGATAACAGCTTATGCATGGTTTCTTGCACGGCCTGCCACCAGATATTGGCATCTTGCTCAGCTTTTACTCCATTTCTAAGCGGGGCTGGCATCGACCTGGTTGCCTGGGCAACTGGCTGACCGTCGTTATCGATGGCGATAGCGCGGCAGCCTGAAGTGCCTAGATCGATACCTATGAAGAGCGCCTGGCTCATTCAGAGGTGCCTTTAGGGGAGCGTAACTGGAACCGGTGGAACCCAGTCTGGATGACGATGTTCGGCAACTACCGTGGTGTAAATGCCGCCGCGGACATTGAATACACCCGTCAGACGCATGAAACGCGGCTGGGTGGCTGCAACAAGATCGCCAAGGATATCGTTGGTGACCTTTTCGTGGAAGGCGCCTTCTTCACGGAATGACCACATGTACATCTTCAGGGCCTTTAGTTCGACGCATTGTTTGTCAGCCACATATTCGATCTTGAATGTGGCAAAATCAGGCTGGCCGGTCTTGGGGCAGAGGCAGGTAAACTCAGGCACGTCGATGCGGATGGTGTAATCACGCTCCGGCATGGGGTTGTCGAAAGTTTCCAGTTCTTTTGTGGGCTTGGTTGACATATTTATTAGAACTCAATAAGTTAGCGAATGTTTCTGAATTAGATTGTTGGTAATGCCAGTCTGGCTTCAAGGCCAAGGTCTGGTATGATCGGGCGGTATTTTAACGCGAAGCGGCTAGAGTTTCATCTGAAGGTTATTACGAATGCGTCTGAAGAATATCAAACTGGCGGGTTTTAAATCGTTTGTTGACCCAACCACCATCCCGATGCCAAGCAATATGATTGGTATTGTTGGGCCGAATGGTTGTGGTAAGTCCAACACTATTGATGCAGTTCGCTGGGTGATGGGCGAAAGCTCGGCCAAGAATCTGCGTGGCGACTCCATGGCAGATGTCATCTTCAATGGCTCAACTGCGCGTAAGCCGGTGGGTCAGGCTTCGGTTGAATTGGTGTTCGAAAACACAGAGGGCAAGTTGGGGGGGGAATTTGCTTCCTACAATGAGATTTCCGTTAAGCGTCAGGTGACTCGTGATGGCCAATCAAACTATTACCTTAATGGTTCACGTTGTAGGCGCCGTGACATTACCGATATCTTCCTTGGTACCGGTCTGGGGCCGCGTAGTTACGCCATCATCGAACAGGGCACTATCTCCCGCCTGATCGAGGCCAAGCCGGAAGAGCTGCGTGTCTTTATTGAAGAGGCCGCCGGTATTTCTAAATACAAAGAGCGGCGTCGCGAAACCGAAAATCGCATCAAGCATAGCCGTGAAAACCTGGAACGTATTGATGATCTGCGTGAAGAGTTGGGCAAACGTCTTGCCACGCTACAACGTCAGGCCAATACGGCAGAAAAATACAAAGGCTTTAAAGAAGAAGAGCGTAAGCTCAAGGCCGAATTGCTGGCGCTGAAATTTTCCAATCTTGATACCACCGTACAGGAGCGTGACAAGCAGATTCAGGCGCAGGAAACAGCGTTGGAAGGCCAGATTGCTGAACAGCGTGGTATTGAAGCGGCGATCGAGTCACAACGCGAACATCAAACCGAGAGCAACGAAAAGTTCAACCTGGTTCAGGGGCGTTATTATGCTTTGGGCTCTGAAATTGCCCGTCTGGAACAAACTATCCAACACGTTAAAGATACTCGCTCACAGCAAGAACGTGAGATGCGTGAGGTGGAGGAGGCCTGGACTGAGGCGACTGAACATCTGGAAAATGACCGCGCTGCTTTGGAAGATCTGAAGATGTCGCTTGAGGCCAATGAAGAAGAGCAGCTGGTTTATCGCGATAAAGAAACTGAATCGTCGGCAAGGCTGAGTGCGGCCGAAGAATCAATGCAGGGCTGGCAGCAGCAGTGGGATGAGTTTAATCAGGCGTCATCAGAACATATTCGTGCTGCCGAAGTAGAAAAGACCCGTATTCAACATCAGGAGCAGAGTCTCAATCAGCTTAATCAACGTATCCAACGGATTGATGACGAACTTGGGTTGCTGTCACCAGGCAGTCTTGAAACAGAAATTGAAGAGCTGCAGCTAGAGCGTGATCAACGTGAGGAACAGCTGGGCCAGTTGCGTCATGAGGTAGAACAACAAGTCGAACAGATCCGCCATGAGCGTGAGCACAGCCAGACCCTAAGCGGTGAACTTGATGCTGAGCGCAGCCGCCAGCAAAGTATGCGTGGCCGTTTGTCCTCTCTTGAAGCATTGCAGCAGCAGGCCTTGGGTAAAGGAAATCACAAGATCAATGCCTGGCTAAAGTCCAAGGGGCTTGATAATGCCAGCCGTCTGGCACAAAACATCGTTGTAGATTCAGGCTGGGAACAGGCGGTTGAGGTTGCGCTGGGTCTGAATCTTGAGTCAGTCTGCGTTGAAGGCATGGATGCGGTTGCCAATGCGCTGAGTGATCTTGATCAGGGTGCTTTAACTGTTTTTGATACACAAACATCAGCTGTTGATGGTGAGATTGGTTCAGCTGGCGTAGCGCTGTTGGACAAGGTGACTTCAGAATATTCCATGGCCTCGTTTCTGAGCGGCATTTATGCCGCTGATTCACTGGAGCAGGCGCTGACACTACGCAGTCAGATCAATGCCAACGAATCGATTATCACCCGTGATGGTGTCTGGTTGGGGCGTGACTGGTTGCGAGTTGTCCGTGGTTTTGATGAAAAAGCGGGTGTGTTGCAGCGTGAGCAAGAGCTAAAAACACTTGAAGTTGATATTGAAGAAACGGCGGCACGGGTTGATGAACTGCAGGAAACCCTGCAACAGAGTCGGGCCCGTCAACAGGAGCTTGAACGAGGTCGTGAAGAGCTACAGAGCAGCTTAAATCAAACCACCCAGTCCAAGGCCCAGATTGATTCGCAATTGAGTGCACGCCAGGAACGCTTGCAACAATTCCATAATCGTAAGCAACGGCTTGAAACTGATATCGGTGATCTGCGTCAGCAACGTCTGGGATCTGAAGAATCATTGTCGGAAATGCGTGCCCGTCTTGATGAGGCTTTGTCCAGGACTGAAAACTTTGAGCAGACCCGTCATGACTTGAGTCAGCAGCGTGATGAACTGCGCCAGAGTCTTGATCAATGTCGCCAGCAGGCGCGAGAAGATAGGGAACGTGCCCATGAAATTGCCCTGAAACTACAATCGATTCGTGCCCAGTTAGATGGAACGCAACAGCGCCTTGAACGCATGCAGGGTCAGTTAACCCATTTGGATAGGCGTCGTGAAGAGTTGAAGAAGCAGTTACAGGGTGAGGCCAATCCACTTGATGAAATGAATATTGAGCTGGAAGAGCTGTTGGCAAACCGGTTGGCTGTTGAAGAAGAATTGCAACTGGCCCGGCGTGCCGTTGAAGCCCTTGACCATGCCATGCGTGAACTGAATGATGAACGTAATCAGGCTGAGCAGAAGTCTCAGCAGATTCGTTCAGACCTTGAAAAGCATCGCATGAGTAGTCAGGAATTCAGGGTCCGTTGTCAGACTGTGGAGGAACAGTTTGCCGAAACAGGGCTGGTCATGCAGGAGGTATTGATGCAGTTGCCTGGTGATGCCGGTGAGCAGCAGTGGCAGCAACAGGTTAATGATATTGGTCAACGTATTCAGCGTTTGGGGGCAATCAATCTTGCTGCGATTGAAGAATTTGAAGAGCAGTCAGAGCGTAAGACTTATTTGGACAAACAGAATGAAGATCTTACCGACGCACTGAACACACTCGAAAATGCAATTCGCAAGATTGATAAAGAAACCCGTACCCGTTTTAAAGATACCTACGACAAGGTCAACTCCGGTGTTAAAGAGTTATTTCCACGCCTGTTCGGTGGTGGCCATGCCTATCTTGAGCTGACCAGTGATGATCTGCTTGATACTGGTGTGGCGGTAATGGCGCGCCCACCGGGTAAGCGTAACTCAAGTATTCACCTGCTTTCCGGTGGTGAGAAGGCGCTGACTGCGGTAGCGCTGGTGTTCTCGATCTTCCAGTTGAATCCGGCGCCATTCTGTATGTTGGATGAGGTTGATGCGCCACTTGATGAGGCTAACGTCGGTCGTTTTTGCAAGATGGTTAAAGAGATGTCTGAGAAGGTTCAGTTTATCTTTATCACCCACAACAAAACGACGATGGAAATGTCTGATCATCTCACCGGTGTCACCATGCATGAGCCAGGAGTTTCTCGCATGGTCGCGGTTGATGTTGATGAAGCAGTTCAGATGGTGGGCTAGGCTTAGAGTTTTATAGAACGGATTGTATAGATGGATTCTTTATTAGTAGTACTTGTTGTTATCGGTGTTGTAATGATTCTTGCTGGTATCGCAAGGATGCGCAGTAAACGGCGTCATAGCTGGGACGAAATTGATCACAGTGTATTGTTTTCCAAGGACGATCATGATATCGATGCGGTTGTCTCTGGTTCCGCCTCGGTTGCAGTCGATGTTGATGGCAAGCCTGAATCTGGTTATCAAAAATTTGATAGTTTGGTTAACCATGACGCTGATGTAGAGACCCCTGAGATTCATGTTGATGATGAACGTGATGAACAGCCAACCCAGTCGGGCTCTGTGGGTGGGCGCGCTCGCTCCATACTCGGAAAGTTACGCGGCGATATTAAGACCGGCGAGGAGCCTGAACCTGTAGAACCCGGTAAAAAGACTTATAAAACGGGGGCGCCAGATAAGGTAGTGGTGCTTAATGTCATGGCGCAACAAGGCAGAACATTTGTTGGTCAAGCGCTGGTGGACGTGATTCAGAGCAGTGGTATGCAACACGGTGATATGCAAATTTTTCATCACCAAACGGCTAGTGGTTCTGTTTTTAGCCTGGTGAATATGGTGCAGCCGGGTGTGTTTGATCTTAACAGTGTCGAGACCATATCTACTCCTGGGATAAGCCTTTTCATGCAAATGCCTAATTCACAGGCTGATGGTTTATCCGGCTTTGATACTATGCTTGAAACAGCCCAGCAACTAGCGCAAAGGCTAGGTGGTGAATTGAGAGACGAAACCCGTAGCGTATTGACCAGCTCCGCAATTGATCACATCCGCCAGCAAATTGCCGAGTATGATTGTAAGTGGTTAGCTAACGCCTAAGTTTCAGCGTTTTGAACTTGAGTTGACACTTTATCAGAGCATCCATAAAACATATCAAAAAATAGCAAGTGTATTCAAAATCATAGCTTGGCAAAATCGGACAATCTTTGGTTCCATGAAAGCTTAGTGTGTATGAAAGGCAACTCCCGGCCATGAGTGGTCTATTGTGTTAAGACGCATGAACGTCAGCAGCATAGACAAAGCGAATTTTCTATATATCTGTGAAAAAGAGACATTTCTTGGTAATAGTAGGTAGCTGGCCGTTTGGTTACGTCTCATTTTCATTGGGTTTAGGCTTATAGAGAGTGGCCGCTCTTCACCCAAACTGAACCGAGCGTTTGCTAAACACCGCCATGTCAAAACCACTTAACGGATATGTGGCAATTTCGTTCTTGCGCGCAGCCCCTACAGTGATCAGTAGTGGACTAAAATGCTCGGCTGTTGGATGATTCCGCCGGGCTTCCGGCGCATTGTTTTCCCAATCCAACAACTGTTCCCTATCGTTGGCTAATGTCTGCTCAATCCAGTTGTCAAAACTAAGCGCCCATTCCGGCGTCTCTGTGTAGCGTCGGGACAGACCTTCTCTAAGGTTGTGACTGAGCGTGCCAGCGCCAATTATCATTACGCCTTGCTGACGTAGAGACGCCAGTTGTCTGCCAAGCTCATAGAGCTGTTGATTGCTATAACCACGAGGCAAACTCATCTGCAGAATCGGTACATCCGCCTTGGGCCACATATACAACAGGGGAACCCAAACACCGTGATCTAAACCGCGATCAACTTGGGCGATGTTTTTATGCAATACCTGACATACTTCTTCAAGCAACCATTCAGCGCCCGGTGCTGGATATTGCAACTGATACAACTCATCCGGGAAGCCATAAAAATCGTAGATCAGCTTGTCATGACGAGTGGTTTCACCAAACACCAATCCAGGTTCTTCCCAGTGAGCAGAGAATATGAGCAAGGCCTTTGGTTTGGGTAGACGTTCTCCCCAGCCCTGGTATTCCAGCCCGCTTTCTTTGTCAAAAGCCAGCATAGGGTTACCGTGGCTAACAAACAGTGATGGCATTGTCTCATTCATATCTTTACTCCTTGATTTCCGCTTGTACCGCCAACTCATCCATGGGTTGTGCAATATGCTCAGGCACCTGATTGTTCATCGCCACACCATAGAGTGATACCAACATAACAGCCAGCACACTGCCATAAATTGCGATACGTTTAGTTTTTAAATAGTGGATGATTCCCTTGTAGTTTAGGTTTAGATGAATAATCACCGCGACGACCATCAACAGGCCGAACAACTTATGCACCGGGTGCATCTGAATAGTGAAAGAAGGTTTCTCAATGACGAACATCATGAGGCCAGAACTTGCCATTGCCACGAATGAGATTAGTAGTGTAATTGGCGTTAATTTTCAAACATAACGAATTCCTCGACTTGTGGCCACGGTTTCTCATTCCATGGCCACAAGCGATAACAAATTGCTTTTTCTCTCTAGTGAGTACTGTCATGCCATGGAAAAGGCCCCATATGCATATCAAGCATGATTCGCCAAACATTTAACGGTAACCACTCCTCATACATATCCCAATGTTGATATTTTGGTAAGTTAATGGAATTTGGAATTGCCCCAAACGACGTGCCTTTTTTGAACTCATTGACAATGGCCATTTGCATATCTTGAATAAACTCACGAGTTTGAGTCACATCAGACATACTGCCCAGGGGTTTTTTCGCGTGTGAATGGGAAAATATTGCCTTGTTAAAATCCATTTTTTCGATTTCCTCTAACGCTCTCACCCATTCCTTGATATTAAAGTCAGGAAGTATTGCAAAGCCGACGCGATTTGGCGTAACAAGATCAGCAATGTACGCGAGCTTTTCATCAGGAAGAATAAACACTGTCATGCCCAAACCATGACTCATTCCTACATGGTGCAGCTCAACCGTTTTTCCCCCCAGGCTTATCTCTTTGCGTTTACCCGACCAGCGCTCATCGGGTAGGGCAAGTTCACGATGTGGATTGGCTTTCATCCAATCATAGGCGTCGGTATGAGCGACGATGCTTGCGCCTGCATCTCTAAACACTTGCCCGCCTTTTGAATGGTCCCAATGGTTATGGCTATGTAATAAGTAGCGAACAGGTTTATTAGTCACAGTTTTTATGGCACTTAAAAGGCCTTGAGCGTGTTGGGTATTCACCGGTTCGATTGCGATAACACCTTCATCAGTAACGATAAACATGGAAATATAGCCATTCCCAGGTTCAAATTTATAAACCCCTTCAGCCACTTTCCAAATTTGTTTGTCGCTAGATGCATTCCCCTGTAAAGGGAAAATGACAGCCATTACCAGGAACAGAACGAAAAACATTTTATTTTTCATTGGATTTATCCTTCATTAAATGTGTTGAATTAATCATCATTGCACTGCTGAAATGATTATATTGTTGACCAACAAAGAGATATACAGCCTAATAATCAACTCATTGTTTCCCAGGAGGGTTGAATATGTCGATATTACCGCTTATGGAAACCTTTGCTGTGGTTGTAGATACGGGTAGTTTTACAGCTGCGGCTGAGCAACTTGGGCTTTCCAAATCATTTGTTAGCAAACAAATTTCTCAGCTGGAAAATGATACGGGAACACGTTTGCTTCACCGCTCAACTAGAAAACTGAGCCTGACGGATGAAGGCAAACAACTTTATAAACATTGCAAACTGATTGTGGACGAAGCAATCAAGGCTCAAGAGGAAATCATCGATAGCCAGACTAATCCTCGCGGTCGAATACGGCTTGCAATCCCCCAAAGTATTGCCATTTCAAATTTAGGCTCGGTCATAAAGAACTTTCAGGAAAAATACCCAAACATCCTTTTAGAAATCATTGCAAGCGGTGCTACAGAAAAACTCATCGACGAAGGTTTTGATCTTGCACTTAGAATTGGACAATTAGAAGACTCTACTCTTATTTGTCGCAGACTCTCTGAGTGCCATTATCAAACCGTGGCATCGCCACAATACTTAAATAAATTTGGAAGACCGAGTCACCCAAAAGAACTCACTGACCATAATTGCCTAATTTATGCGAGTGCATCAAGGCAATGGTCTTATCAAACCAATGGGGAATCTTTCAAAGTTTCGGCAAGGGGAAATTTAGTTAGCAATGATGGAAATGTGCTAGTTGGTGCGGTCCTAAACGGACAAGGCATTGCCTACGGCCCAAGTATTTTATATCAACCCCAGATTTCTCAAGGGAAGCTGGAACATTTATTTGAAGACTACGCTATACCGCCAGTGTCGATCAGTATTGTGTATCCTTCTAAACAAAATCTATCGCATAAGGTTAGTGCCTTGATTAGTTTTTTGTCCGAGCATTTGTTTTAGAAACTATGAAGGGTCGTAATCCCTTACCCTAACTTTTTCAGCACAAATACGGGGATAACAAAATGACCATGATCCTTTATCAGAGAACGTAAACTACCCGCTTAAATAATATCCGATATTTGTGATACCTTAAATTTCGACAACCACTTTTCCAATGGCTTGACCGCTAGTAAGATGGTCGTATGCTTTTCCGACTTCTTCAAGGCTAAATTTCGTTTCATCCAGCAGAGGCTTCAATGCGCCTGCATCCACAATTTCACCTAACTTTGTCAATATTGCCCCATGCTCTTCACGCTTGTAGTTATGCAGCATAGGGATCAACATAAATACAACGTGAATCGACAAACCTTTAAAGTGAGCGAGTGATAAATCCAGCTCTAGCATCGAAACTGTTGTGGTAATGTGACCATTTAATGCCGCTGCTTCAAACGAGTTTGTCATATTGGCACCGCCAGCCGAGTCATAAACGACATCAAAGCCGGCACTATCGGTATATTTTTCCACATAGTCTGCCACCTGCTCACTCTTATAATCGATAGATGTAGCACCATACTCTTTCACGATCTCTGCCGGCTTCTCACCAGAGACTGTTGCGTAGACCTCAGCCCCTAAGTGCTTAGCCAATTGCACGGCTACATGTCCCACGCCGCCCGCGCCGCCATGAACCAACACTTTCTGGCTGGCGTGAACGTTAGCTCTTTGCAAACCTTCATAGGCGGTAATGCCTACCAATGGCAGTGCTGCTGCCTCGCGCATCGAAAGTGTTTTAGGTTTGTTAGCAATCAAATTGGCGTCGGCCAGCATGTACTCTGCAAGTGAACCTTGCAAGTCTGCCAGCCCACCAGCGCAACCATAGACCTCATCGCCTGGAGCAAAGTGAGTCACGCCTTCTCCTACCGCTTCCACCGTGCCGGAGAAATCCATTCCAAGTACCGCAGGCAGATCAGGCGACAGCGGTAGATCCTTGCCCATTTGACGGATCATGGTATCAACGGTGTTCACACTGGCTGCCGCAACGCGTATCAGAACATGGCCAGCCTTTACAGAGGGGCGGGATAGTTCGGTCAGCTGGAAGTCAGCGCTAGTACCATATTCGTTGAGTATCATTGCTTTCATGTTTAATTTCTCTTGTGAGTTAACGTGTGAAAGCAATGATAGGAGTTGATTAACTCTTTATAAACAGCCTAATATTTGAATTATTATCAAATATTGTTTGAGAATCAATTATGCTGATTGAAGACCTCCAAGTCGTCCTCAAAGTAGCCGCGTGCCGAAACATCACCGCTGCAGCGACTCAGTTGAATATGCGCACAGCGACGGCCAGTGCGGCATTAAAACGGGTGGAAGCCTCACTGGGTGCGCAGTTGTTCATCCGCACCACGCGGCAGCTTCGTCTCTCCAGTGCCGGAGAAAGATACATCCCCCAATGCGAGCAGGCCCTGCTGATGCTGGATCAAGCCAAGCAGAATGTGAAAGACGATCTGGATATCGTTGATGGAGAGCTGCGCATTGCCGTGTCATCAGATCTAGGGCGAAACTTGCTGATTCCGTGGCTGGATGAATTTATGGAGAGCCACCCCAAGGTCAGTCTTAAGTTGAATGTGAGCGACAGCAACATCGACTTTTATCGGGATTCAGTAGACATTGCCCTACGATATAGTCAGCCCAATGATTCGAATTTATATGGATTTAAAATCTGTGATGTTCCTGGACTTCTTTGTGCAGCACCGGCGTATTTAGAAAAACACGGTGCACCAAGTCACCCGGACGAACTCACATCACACAATGGGTTGTTTTATCAACTCTACGACATCGTTCATGACGAATGGACCTTCACAAAAGATGAAACAGACTACAAAGTAAAAATTAGCGGTGATCGTGCGGCCAATGATGGTGACTTGGTCAGGCGCTGGTGCGTTGCCGGTAACGGTCTAGCTGTTAAGTCCTGTTTAGATATGTCTGCAGACCTGTTATCTGGAAATATAGTAAGCGTCATGTCTGAGTACAAAGCCAGACCTACTGAACTATGGCTGGTCTGCCCAAGCAGGCAGTCGATCACACCAGCGGTGCGGCTACTTAGAGATATGTTCAAAGAAAAGAGCAAGGAAATTCTGAACCAGTTATTTGATAACAACCTCATAGATAGCAGGACAGATGCCTAAAGCATAAAAGTTCGCTTCCGCGACGAACCTGACCTTCTTGATGGTTAGACTGAATGCTGGCTGAGCTGCGGTTTCAACTGGTCGATGCAGCATCTAATCTCTAATGATTGAGGAGGATCATTGAAAGTGAGATAACTACACTCTTTAGGAATCTTCCGCTAATTTTCTAAGCGAGGCAGGGTCTTTCAGGATTAGCGTACCCCGACTCATATCGATCCAGCTTTGTTTGGAGAATTCTTTGAGTGTTCGACTGACAACTTCACGTGAACTACCAAGATCACCTGCAATTTGATTGTGTGTTGTACTTAGACAATGTTCTGGGTTTGCATGCGCAAGTAGATAGTCAGCGACGCGTGCATCCATACGTTGGAAAGCGACATTATCGAGCACTGTGATGACCTCCGCGAGGCGCTGCGAGATCAAGCCAAACACAAAGCTACTCCAAGGTTGGTACTGAGACATCCAGGTCTTTGCCATGTTAGCAGGGATAATAACGGCATTGGTGACAATTTCGGTTTCAGCAATTGCAGGAAACGGTGTGCTGCTTATCAGGCACGAAGCTGTCAGTACACAACTATCGCCCTCTTTAATTCGGTATAGGGTGATTTCACGCCCATTCGCACCAAGCTTATAAACCCTTACTGATCCATTTAACACCAGGGCCAGCTGTGAACATTCCGTCCCCGGCTCGGCAATGGTGTGACCCACAGGAATTTGGGTTGGAATAGCCGAATTAAAGAACATCCGCTGAAACTCTTCTGAGGCCGAAGCGAGGAACGAAAAAAGTCTAAGCAGTTGTTGTTTTTGATTGGTATCAGAAATCATTTTTTCTTGTCAGCCTGCAGTGTGATTGTTTATCGGCCTTGGCCTATTCAACGTATTTAAAACAAAATGTGCAAGGTTACCTTAAGGACATGAACTATGAGCATCAGGTCGCCTTTTATACTCCCAAGTGCTCCTCCTAGAATTGAAAGCTCACTGAAACGAGAGGCCAGAGTATTGATGATCTCTGTTTAGCCCTCTCGAAAGTGATAGTCATAATTACTTGACCACTACCAAATCGACTGTCGACAAGCACATAACCTCAGTGCCGTCGGACTCTAAAGACAAAAACTCTACCTGTATGTGACTTAGTCACATACAGGTAGAGCATTCTGGGCCATTATGCGAAAAATTAAGAAATATTAATAATTTAGGAGGCAACAATTACTATGAAATTCGATTGGTTAATAGTGACTTGTGCTAATGATTAGACTGGAAATACCTAGAAAAGCCAGAAGCCCAGTGGCTTTCATGCTGCCTTTATTATTTAGTTACACTGAAAGCAAGGCGGAGTTTACCCTAAACTTCATTCCTGATGATGGCACATATGCCAGCTGGGGGAATAGAAACAACTACGCCTGTGATTTCACTTATCTTCCAGATGCCAATTGTGGTCGGCAAACCTATTTAAGAGAGTGGAACGGTACTCGAATGACCGGAAGTCCGGGTGACAGCGCAATTGGTGGTTCGCACAGGGATGGCAGTGCTATGTACCAGCGAGAATTTTCATCAAACGGAAAAAGTTACTACCATGTCATTGTTGGTGATCACACCCAAGACAGTTTCTATATGGATTTTATTATTGAAGCTAGCGCATCGTATACGCGTTATGACGGCAATTGGGTTGGCTCAGCAAGTTCTGGTTCGCAGGAACACCAGGAGTTTGGTATTGCGAAACCGTATAGCAATAATTCCAGCCGCAATGGCAATGGCACAGGGAATCCAAATCGCGTAATTATGCGGCAGGTGATTGATGACGGGATTATGCGCAGTGAATTTTTAAAAGATCAGCTTGATAAGAAACCTCTTATTAAACAAGATATTACAGGCAATGGTGTATTGATGAAGCTCTCACTGGATATGCGAGGTAAAACATATCTGGATAACGCTCCGGTAACTGAAGCGGACTGGACTAACACAATCATCCTAGAAGGAATTGCAGCGGGTAGTACAGGTGATTTTGGTTCAATAAGTTATACAGGCAGTAACCTTACAGCAGGAGCCTATACCTATATGTCAGGATCCAGAAATGGCGGAGCCAATGGCATCTATACCTACCAACAAGAAGGAGGTTTTCAGCCGGTTAATTTTGATTACAGTGTCTATTGTGACCCTGATCAAAATATTAATTGGTCAGGAAGAGGTGCTTGTAGAAACGGTACTGTTGTAGATTAAGGATACGAGACGGCACTAGGTAAGACGTTTCTGATTGTACCATCGGGGTATGTATCATAGCACCACGATAGCCAAGCTAAGAGTACGTCTTTCCCTCTTTTGCAATAGCCGCGGATTCAACTCACAAGTGCAACGGATGGGTTGATTCCTAAAAATACCTGATTAGGTGTTTTAATGCCAAGGCATTTCCTTGGTCGGTTATTTAATTTATCCATGACTCGGTTAATCTCTTTCTGGCTGATGGTTTTAAAGTTCCGCATCCTGGGGAAGTATTGGCGGATGAGACCATTGGTATTCTCATTCAGGCTTCGCTCCCATGAGGCATAAGGATGAGCAAAGTAAAATTTGGCATTGAGCTTGCTGGCAATCGTTTTATGATCAGCGAACTCTTTTCCGTTGTCTGCAGTCAACGTGTGGACGTGTTCTGATAGCGGAGTCAGCAAATTGATAATGGCATCAGTGACGCATTGAGCCGTTTTTCGTTTGACCTTTTGTATCAGAGTAAAACGGGATTTACGCTCAGTCAGTGAAACGTTGGCTTGTTTGTGATTTTTGCCGATGATGGTATCCAGTTCCCAATCACCAATGCGGGTGCGGTCATCGACAATAGCTGGCTGTTCATCAATGCTGACACGGTCAATGAGCTGGCCACGGCGGTGATAGCTGCCATAGCGTTTGCGCCGCTGTTTTTGACAACGTAGGTGACGATGCAGGGTTCCACCCTGTTTTTTGTCCTGGAGAATGTTCTCGTAGATCCATTCATGGCTGATAGCGACATCACATTCAGATTTGAGCCAGAGGCTGATTTGCTCGGGGCCCCAGTCCTCTTTGAGCAATCTTCTGACGTCATTCCAGACAGTGTAGCTAATACGAGAACAGACCTTGGAATATCGGCGCTCTTCAGCTAGATGCTGGGTTTGTTGAGGTCGGTAACCACGCAGCCCCGTATTGCGGGTGATTTCCCGGCTAATCGTCGATTTGTGGCGTTCCAGCATCATCGCTATCTCAGTTTGGTTAAGTCCGGCTTTCAACAGCACAGAAATTTGGTATCGTTCTTCATGGGTAAGCAGTTTGTAACTCATTGTGCTCCTCTAACTTTGGTCGGTGAGAGAACGCTCAATAATACAGCAGCTTACCCTCTAACCAACTCGTCAATAGTTGCACTTACAAGTTGAATTCACGAGATTAGATGTTGCATCGATCGGTTGAAACTGCAACACAAAGCAGTCTTACAAAGAAGCTCTCCCGGTCAAATTATGTTTTCACTGAACAGCCACGTTATAACCTTCGTGCACACAAACATTCTGCTTTTGCTTGTGTGTTTAAGTTGAACAAACTGTTTTGAACTGTTTGCTCTTGAATCAATCATTGATTGAAGAGTAGGGACTCGCGCTTTACATCATGCTTGCTATACTGAAATAGTAATTATATTCCTAACACCTGAGGGATTTGATGGAACAGTCTAACGAGATGAAGCCATCCTCTGATTCAGATCTATTTCCTGCGCTGGAAGTGTTAAATCGCCTGGCGGTGAGTGAAAGTGGCTTTGTTTTTGACCCCGCAAGTGGGCATAACTTTACCGTTAATGAAACCGGCCTGGTGCTGTTGCGCCTGTTGCTGAAAGAACAACGCCTTGATCAAATACTGGAAACACTGAGTAAGGAATTTGATGCTGAGCCGCGGGAAATTGAGCGTGATGTGATCGAGTTTATCAGCACGCTGAGGGAGAACGTGAGGGGCTGATGGCGGTTATTAATTCCACGGTTGCCATCACTGGCATGAATGCCAAACCGGATAACCCTGGTCCCGGCCTGGCAGTGGCCCGATGTCTGCGTGAGTCAGCAGATTTTCAGGGACGTATCATTGGCCTCGGTTACGATGCCCTGGACCCAGGCCTGTATCTGGATGATTATTGTGATGCCTCCTACCTTTTACCTTATCCGTCTGCCGGTAACGATGCCTTGCTGGATCAGTTGCAGCTAATTCAGCAGAGAGAGCAGATCGATATTTTGTTGCCCTGTCTGGATGCCGAGCTGCCTGGCATGGTGCGCCTGCTTCCGGCATTAAATGAGATGGGTTTTAAGACCTTTCTTCCCACATCTGAACAGTTACGCCTGCGCAATAAGGATCGTCTGCCAGAATTGGCGAAGATAGCGGGTATTAATTGTCCGCAGATCACGCCCATTACTCAGGCCGGGTTTTTGTACAAATGTCAGGATGAGGGTTGGTCATATCCGTTGGTGGTAAAGGGACTATTTTATGGTGCCTATGTTGTCCATAGTGCTGACGAGGCCGCAGATGCTTTTCGTAAGATTGCCGCCGAATGGGGGTTTCCTGTGCTGGTGCAACAGATGGTCAAGGGTGAGGAATACAATCTCACTGCTGTGGGTGACGGCGAGGGTAGCTTGCTTGGGCCGGTAATGATGAGAAAGATGGCTGTCACGGACAAGGGCAAGGCCTGGTCAGGCATTAGCATTGACGATCAAACCCTGTTAGATGCCAGCACTGCACTTGCCAAGGCTATTTGCTGGCGTGGGCCGTTGGAAGTGGAGGTAATTCGTGATCAACAGGGACATTATCAATTGATCGAAATCAATCCGCGCTTCCCGGCCTGGATTTACCTGTCCGTAGGTGTTGGGCGCAATCTGCCGCTTACCTTGTTGCAATTAGCGAATGGTCAAATGCCTGCTGCCTTTCCTGCAACCAAAGCTGGTGTGTTGTTCATTCGTTATGCGCTGGAGAAGATTGTGCCCATTGCTGAATTCGAGTCTATTGTTATGCAGGGTCGGAGGCATATTGTTGATAATTCATCGACACAAAGTGAAGTGTCGGGCAATGAACCTGGTAATGAAGAGTGATTTGATAGCAGTCGTAACAAAACAATGGTTGTGAAAAGGATGCTGCCATGAATGAAGATGATAGCCAGGACATAAGCAAGGCTCAAACTCAGGCTGAAGATAACAAGAAAGTTTGGGTAAAACCGACTATTACTGCATTGCATACCGGCACTATCAACAAATTTGGCGCATTGCGGCACCAACAGTGGCGCGACAATATCGATGGTGTGCCGATAAAGGATCTGTTGCAAAAATTTTCTTCACCCCTGTTTGTGATCTCTGAAAGACGCCTGCGTGACAATGCGCGTCGATTTCAGCGCGCCTTTAAATCACGCTATCCACATGTACTGTTTGGTTGGTCATACAAGACCAATTATCTGGGTGCCGTGTGTAATGTAATTCATCAGGAAGGCGCCTGTGCCGAAGTGGTTTCGGCCTTTGAATACCAGCGTGCGCGTAGTCTTGGTGTACCCGGTCACTGCATCCTTTTTAATGGGCCGCATAAATCACGTCAGATATTGGAACAGGCAGTAAAAGAGGGCGCCCATATCCATATCGACCATCTTGATGAACTGTATATGTTAGAAGATGTGGCGCATGAGGCTGGCAAACAGGTGTCAGTAACAATTCGCCTTAATTTTGATACCGGTTATACCGAACCCTGGAGTCGTTTTGGTTTTAACGTGGAGTCCGGCCAAGCCATGGATGTGGCGTGGCGTATTTTCTCAAGTCGTTCGCTGAAACTAACTGGTCTGCATAGCCATATCGGTACATTCGTCATCGAGCCAGAGGCCTATCGGGTTCAAGTGCGCATTATGTGTGATTTTATGCAGGCGGTGGAAAACAAAACCCAATGTGAAATTGAATATCTTGATATTGGCGGTGGTTTTGCCTCGCTCAACTCTTTGCAAGGAATTTATCAACCGCCAGAACAAGTGGTGCCTAGCATTGAGCAGTACGCAGAGGCGATCTGTGACACCTTGCTGGAGTTGACTCACGAACGTGTTGCACAAGGGCGTAATCGTCCGACACTGGTGTTGGAGACAGGTCGTGCCATGGTGGATGATGCCGAGTGCTTGCTTAGTTCTGTTGTGGCCAACAAACATTTACCTGATAGCCGCCGTGGCGTGGTGATGGATGCCGGTGTGAATCTGCTGTTTACCGCCTTTTGGTATAACCATGAAGTGATCGCCACGCGTCAACTCAGCGGCAAGCCGGAGGAGACGGTATTGTACGGTCCCTTGTGTATGAATATTGATGTATTGCGCAGCAGTATTGTCATCCCGCCACTCAATGTTGGTGATGCGCTGGTGTTCAGTCCGGTGGGCGCATACAACAACACTCAGTGGTTGCAGTTTATAGAATATAGGCCCAATGTCGTGATGATTGATACTAATGGCAAGGTGTCATTGGTGAGGGCTAAGGAAAACCTGGATGTCATCACTGCCCAGGAGCAGCTGCCGGACCATTTGAAAGCTGCCTTTCCCGAGGGTGCACCTGGCAATGTGTTTTCGAAACAGGCTGAATAAACTCGCATGAAACTTGACCGACTAATAGCACTGCCCCGTGCCTATGCAAATGTCCTGTTTGTGGATCACGTGTGGGTAGGGCTGCTGATCGTTGTGGCGACATGTTGGTATCCCAATATTGGTATCGCTGGTTTGCTGGGTGCCATTACCGGCTTGCTTACTGCGCAGCTTTTCAAGTTTCCGGATTCGAGTGCTGGGCTGCAAATTTACAATAGTCTGTTGGTCGGTTTATCGCTGGGGGCATTCTATGAACTGAATCTCTATGTTGCCGCACTGATTGTTCTGGGTGCGCTGTTTGCGGTACTCATTAGTGTAGTTATTGCCAATGGTTTGTGGCGCCTTGATCGTCTACCTGCCTTGAGTATTCCATTTATTATCGTTGTATTGTTTACTACGCCTGTGGCCAGGCGGTATGCGCCATTGAGTGATTTTATGGGGCTTGCTAAGCCACAACACAGCTTGTTTACCCCCTGGTTCGATGGCTTTTTCAGTAGTCTGGGATCCATCTTTTTTTCACCTCAACCCATTGTGGGTCTGCTGTTGTTTGCAGCTATCTTTTGGCGTTCACGTTATCTTGCGCTACTGGCGTTTGTCGGCTACGGCTTTGGCTATATTGTTTTTGATCTGATCACGGATAACCCACATCCCAGTCTGGTTGTATGGACGGGGTTTAATTTTTCGCTCACAGCGATGGCCATCGCCGGCTTTTATACCGTGCCCAGTTTGGCAGGCGCCGCACTGGCATTATTGGCGGTTGCCATTAGTGCCTTGCTGGTGGTGGCAACACAGGACTTGCTGATGGTTTATGGGCTACCCATCATGGCTATTGCTTTTGTTTTTACTACGCTAATTGTTCTTAGTGCACTGAAAAGGCGTAACGGATTGGCCCACCCCTGGATCGCCCCGCAACCTGGGTTGCCGGAAATAAATTATGATCGTGCACGGCTGGCCCAGGTGCGCAACGGCGAACTTAACAGTGTGCCCTTACTTCCCCCTTTTTATGGCGCATGGGATATTTACCAGGGTTTTAATGGTTTGCATACCCACAAGGGACAGTGGCGTCATGCGCTGGACTTTTACATGACGGAGCAGGGCCGGAGCTTCAAGGGGCGTGGCCTAGAATTAGAAGATTATTTTTGCTTTGGTCTGCCGTTGATTTCACCTGTCCATGGTCAGGTCGTCCGCACCTTTGACAAGCTTCCTGATAACAGCCCCGGTGATGTGGACGTCAAAAACAACTGGGGCAATTTTATTCTCATTCGCCTGCAAAACGGCTTGCATGTGTTGTTGGCACATCTACATCAGCACAGCATTAAGGTAGCAGAAGGAGATTATGTTACCCCGGCTACACAGTTGGCAGCGTGTGGTAATTCGGGCCGTTCTCCCCAGCCGCATGTGCATTTACAAGTACAACAAGATGCTGGTTTAGGCAGCCCTACACAGCCTTTTCATCTCAGCAGTGTTTTGGTTCGTGACGAGACAGATCAATTGGAATATCAGTTGGTGGCTCGGCCACAGGAAGGCCATAATGTGCAGGCTGCAGAGCCGGACGAGCAGCTGTCAGCCCAATTGCATCTGCCTGTGGGGCGAATATTACGCTACAGAATTGTTTCTTCAGAAGAAGAAAGAGAGGTTGAGTTGCATGTCGCGCTGACACTGCTTGGCCAATTTCGGCTCGTTAGTGACAGTGGTGCCAGTGTCGCATTTGAAGAAACCAACGGTGTACTTGCCTTCTATGATCGCCAGGGCCCCAGGGATATGTTGTTGGATTGTTGGATGTTGGCCAATGGGCTGACCCCCCTGACTGATCAAGCCCATCGTTGGCGTGATGCACCGTCTGCCAGTTTGTTGCCTCTGACGATTTTTCAGCGTAGCTGGCTTTGGTTGTGGCGACCATTGGGTTGTGGCCTAAAGACAGTTTATCAACGACAGAGAGATGAAGAGAGTGGTCGATGGTCACAAAATGGGTTTCACGTACTGCAATTAGGGCGACGCCAATTATCGGCAACGACTGTCTCAACTCTTGACCCATTCTTCGGCTTTGTGCAAATCAAGCTACAGGTGGGCGCGCAACACTGGCTGGCAACGTTAGTGGATACCGGTCAGGTGGCTGATCAAGGTGTGCCAGGCTGGAGTCAGGGAGCACCACTACAAATAGAGGTTCAGCACAAAAGTGATTCTTCCACAGAGTATAAAAGTCATCAAAAAACTGTGAATGGATAAACAGGATGAAAATATCGCTCATCATATTCATTTGTTGTTTTTGGCTACTAGCCGGTCAGGTCAGGTCTGCAGAAGACTGGTATTGGCAGGGCAGTGCTCAATTGCTGTTAAAAAACTACAGTGGCAGTGCTCAGTCTGACAATCTATCCGGTTTTGGTGTCTTTTTGTCCGGAGATTATTTGGAACAGGCCGGCTTTAAAATTGGCTATAACGATAACCATACCAACTATAAATCGGCTTTGGACAATGGTTTGCAAGGAAATGACGAAAAAGTCCTCTTCCTCAGTGGGCGGAGTAACTACTATCCCGATAAATTGCCCGGTACATTAATGCTGCGATTAGACGGTTATGTTGGTAAGGATGAAACCTCTTTTCAAACTGCTACCTCTGGTCCACCTATGGGGAATGGCTTTCCACAGCAGATCGTTACCGAGACTGTGAAAGATAAGTTCTTCGTTGTCTATCCAACGGTCTCATTTTTAAATTACGCCAAAACTGTTTATGCGGATTTGGGTTATGCCTTTTCCAGCTATCATTCTAATGACAATGGCACTGACGATATCGAAATTGTCCAATGGACACCCACGCTGGGTTTTGGTTTTAATCGTGGTTATGACTGGCTGCAGCTACGTGCATACCTCGTCAGCCTGTCTGCCAGTAATCGGGTAGAAGGCAAAGACGGGACCACCGCATTGGAGGCCAAGTGGACACACTGGTTTACAGCGAATGCGCCACTAAACTTACATAGTGTACGTCTGTCCTTGCTTACTGGGGAGCGTATCTATGCTGTCGATAGTGATGCCTGTTCTTTGTGTAACGTTGCAGACATACAAACTGGCCTGGTTGCCATTGGCGCGGAGTGGAAGCTAAGTGAAAAAACAAGTCTGTTACTGCAGAGTGGTAATGAGGCTTATGAAAGTTTGTTGCTGAATGATGATTACAGCAGCACCTATATATATGTTTACCTGTCACAGAAGTGGTGAGGAGATATTATTGTGCCAAAACTATTTATAGTTTTTTTAGCTGTGGTGAGCATTTTTATTCTGCCCAAGCATTCATGGTCTGCGGTTGATCCATGGGTGGAAAGTTATCGCCTGGAGGCGCTGGGCCAATATGAAAGCGCTGCGGAATCACTGGATAAGCTTATCAAAGTCAATCCGCGACATGAATTTGCAATCTTGAGACACGGTTGGTTGAACTATCTGCATGGCGCCCACAATGAAGCCCTACGAGATTATCAAAGGGCACTGGAGATCAATCCGGAATCATTAGATGCACGCCTCGGACTGATGTTGCCGTTGATTGCTCAACAGCGTTGGCGGGAAGTTGCCTCTCATGCCAATAAAGTACTGGAAGTGGCACCCTGGAATTATTATGCCCATATACGCCTGATGATGAGCGAGGAGGGTGAGAGAAAATGGCAAACTTTAGCGAAACATGCCAAAACAGTTAGCCAGCGCTATCCCAGTGATGCCAGCGCATTGGTTTATCTGGCGCGCGCTAATATCTGGTTAAAAAATGATAAGGCGGCTCGGCATGCCTATGAGCAGGTTCTGGAACGTGTTCCCGGTCATATAGAGGCCAGGCAATTTTTGATTGGTTCAGCTAGCTAATCATGGACGCTTTTGCTTATGTGTTAGGTTTTCGCCTGACGTTTCATCTAACGCCAGCGCTTGCCAGAGCTCGTTGGAACTGTCTGGTTGATTCCTGCAAGCCTAACACTGCTGTAGCATGGTCGCCTTTACGCGCAATATCCTTTGCTTCTGAAGAAATCTGTTTACCCTTTTTGAGATAGCCATTGATTAATTTAATGGCGCCTTCACTAGGTCGGCGTAGCTCAATGGCCAATGGAACCAGCTGCTCGAAATTCTGATTGCGAGCGAGTTCATATTCAAATTCTTGCTCTGCTGTTTCGAAGTTTTTATCATAAACAATCTCTTTACCATCAAATGCGCTGGTTAATGCAGCTATTACCTTCTCTTGGGCCTGCGCAAGAATTTTGTTTGCTTCTGCATATTGACCATTAGTTGACAGTTTAACCGCATCATCATCCATCTTTTGAAATGCGTTTGGGCTTAAATGTGATTCAAATGATGAATCACCTTGTTTTTTTGCCTGAGAGTATTGCTGTTCGTAAGAGTTTTTGTAAACCCTAAAACTATCAACTAGCCTGGCATGCCTGGCGCTGTGGTCAATTATTGAGCCTTGCTCTGGAACCATGTTAATAGCCGCATTTGCATGATCCAGTGCTGTTGTCACTATTTTAAGGGCTTCACGGTTATTGCCTGTTTTTAAGGCAGACTCAGATGTAGATATATTGATTTTTGCCTTATTCATTAAGCCTTTTGCCGATGAATCACTACTGTTTTCGACTTTCTGCGCTGCTGAGCCCATAACCATTATTTTGGCGATTGCAATTTTTTGTTTGACCTCGTCTTCTGAAACAGTGTTTGAGGCAGTCTGGATAGCTATGTTTAGATTGGCACCTTCCATGACTACAGTTTCGCCTTTGTTAATAACATGGACCAGACCGCCCATATATTTATGGTTTCGACAGGCATAAAAGATACGTTCAGGAACTAATTCATTAGGCGAAAATGCAATCTTACCCTTGTAAATAAACTGACCAGTTATGCCCTCAGTGACAGTGCCAGCCCCCCAGCCTTTTGCCTGCGTCGAAAAATAGAAATCGTGTTTAACACGGCTGTCCACATCAAAGATATAGGTTTCGCCTCGGGTTAATACCAATTCTTTACCAAAAACATTATCAATGGCAAAGCCCATCTTGCTACCCTGGCTATGGAATGGATGTTCTGCTGTTTTTTCACCACTTGTAACAGAAAAAACCTGTGTTGCCTTTCTCTGCGAAATGGTCGGGGCCTTGGTTTTATCGTTTGGTTGTTTGCTGACAAACGTAGAAGCTGGTAGTTTTTGATCTGTGGCTTTTGTTTCTTGAGCTAATATACTTGCGGAGAGTAATAGCAGTAGAGTGGCGCTTCTGGTTAACAGCTGAATTGGCCATATTTTCCCGTGGTTGATCATGTCTCTGGGCCCATATTAATGCTTGGCTAAATTTAGTGTAGTCATCTGATTTTTATAATCAGACTTGTTATATTCATGCTGGTTCTACAGGGACAACACTCTTTATGAATTGCATGAAAAATAACATAATTGCTTTGCACATGTCATATGGCTTGATTAAGAAAGTACTAACAGCCCTGAGTCGCATAGTTCACTGAAAATTTGGTTGTACCAAAACAATTCAAAATCATCAAAACCTGTTTTTTCATAATGTGTTTTTATATCGTTTAAAGTATAACGAGTCTCTGCTTTTACTGAGATGAGTTGTAAAATGTCAATTACCCAGTCACTTTTTTCGGGACTGACAATCAATGAGACACCGCCAGTCTTATCGTGGAACAGTAACTCATGCTCATGACCGTGATCGGTAAAGATAGGGGCACTGCCAAGCCATATTACTTTTGCATTGGGTTTTGTGTCGAATGACTCATGGTTTTCCGACAGTGAATTTTCAATGTAGTGTTTATTAATCGTCGTTTTAGGGACTTTAAAATCAAACCACTGCTGTAGTGGAAAATTAAAGTTAACACCATGCATGTAGTTGAATAGTGATTTTTTCAAACCATGGCTAAAGGCGTCATGGTCGATATCGGTTGGGTCGGTATATATCAGGTCATTATTGGCAAAAGTACCGATTTTATTGTTGATTATTTTTACACGAAATTCTTCAGGGGCCATTCCTACAGGGCTGTGTGCGGTCATGGCGAATTGATGCCAAAATCCGGAATGAACTACGCCAGTTTCAAAAAGTTGTCGCACCATCTCCAACGAATCAATGGTTTCCTGCATGGTTTGAGTAGGGAAACCATACATCAGGTAAGCGTGAACCATGATGCCGGATTCGCTAAAGTTGCGGCAAACCTTAGCAACCTGTTTGACGGTGACGCCTTTTTGAATCAGTTTCAATAGTCGATCGGAGGCGATTTCCAACCCACCGGAAACAGCAATACAGCCTGATGCCTTGAGTAATAAACACAAATCACGCGTAAAACTCTTTTCGAATCGTATATTGGTCCACCAGCTGACGCTGAGCCTGCGCCTTAATATTTCCAGGGCAAGGTCGCGCATCAGTGCAGGTGGTGCTGCTTCATCAACAAAATGGAATCCGCTTTCACCCGTTTGTTGAATAATCTGTTCCATTCGGTCGCAGATAAGTGATGCCTGGACAGAGTGATATGTCTTTATGTAGTCGAGTGAGACATCACAAAAAGTACATTTACCCCAATAACAGCCGTGGGCAAGGGTCAGTTTGTTCCAACGGCCATCACTCCATAGCCGATGCATAGGGTTAAGTGTTTCAATAATGGAAATATATTTATCCAGTGGCAGGTCTGAATAATTAGGGGTACCGGTCTCGCTTTGTGTGTATTCTTTTTCATCACTGTTATCGATATAAACAACTTTTTTATCCCGCAAACAAAATGTGCGACGTAAATTATTCAGCTTACGATCGCCCTTAATATATTGCAGCAGGTGCTCTATGGGCGATTCACCATCATCCAGGCTGAGGAAGTCGGTATATTCAAACACACGGACATCTGAGAGTGAACGAAGCTCTGTATTGACAAAGCCGCCGCCCATGTTCACCGTGATATTTGGATGGAATTTTTTGAGCCATTGGCCACAGCGTAATGCCGAAAATAGATTGCCAGGGAAGGGAATTGAGATGGCCACTAACTGAGGTTTTTCCCTTTCGATATGCTGGGTTAGATGTTCTATCAAGATCCGATCAATAAAACTGTATTCGTTTTGCAGCGACTGATGCAGTTCATCAAAGCTGTTGGCTGATCTGCCCAGTCTTTCTGCATAACGACTAAAACCAAAATTCTCATCAACACACTCTGTGATCAGGTCGGCTATGTCTTCAAGGTAAAGGGTGGCAAGGTGTTTGGCTTTGTCTTGAATACCTAAGGCGCCAAAGGCCCAGTCGATATCATCAAGCTGGGCGAAACGATTCGCCTCAGGCAGAAAACCGTCCCGACAGATCATGTGCGCCAGTGTTGGGTCATGACCTTGCAGGAAACGGATAACGCCATCAACCGTATCGATGTAATCATCTTTCAGGGCAAGGATGCGTTGAGCATTTTCTGAAATTGATGGATTGTTTGCATCAACTTCCTCAAAAATTCGAGTTAACCCTGCGGCAGAAAAAATGTTATTGATGACTTCAATGCCCAAATCAGCCTGAGCACTGGGTATGTTGATTAGGTCCAGAAAGCCCTTGAGATAAGCAGTTGCAGGGTAGGGGGTGTTGAGTTGGGTGAACGGCGAGGTGAGTAAGAGAACTTTAATTGTCATGGGGATATTGGGTGTGCTTTGGAAATCTGATCATAACACAGTCGCTGTGGCAGGTATTGGGTTGGTGTTTAGGTGAAATATGGCTGGATATTTTTTGGTTATGATCATGTTAAATAAAGGATTTGACGTTAATTTGGGTAGCTATTTGGATTAGGATTGTCAACGAAATGTGAGTTAGGCCCATCCATAATTGGTAGTGGCTTAATCACCCTCTGGCCGGCTGATGAAATCTATTATAGATTGTACGAGCACATGCAAATGTAGATAAAGAAATGTGGCCATTACACGCTATATTTAGACATTGAAATGAGTTTGTTATTAAAGGAAACAACATGCTGTTAACCAACCTGGAAATAGTCCCCGGCAGGGCAGTGTCCCAACACCTGGGGCTGGTGCAGGGAAATTCGGTGCGTGCCAAACATGTCGGTCGTGACATTATGGCTAGTCTCAAGAATATCTTTGGTGGCGAACTGCGGGGCTATACTGAACTGCTGCAGGAATCACGTGAAGAGGCCGTCTCGCGTATGGTTGAGCAAGCTGAGATGGCAGGCGCTAATGCGGTGTTAAATATTCGCTTTTCTACTTCGTCGGTGACCCAAGGGGCGGCTGAGCTGTATGCCTATGGCACTGCTGTGATTCTGGATTAATCAGTCATGTATGACCTGATCATATTTTTGATTCTGATGAGCTTGGGGTATGGCTTTGGCCGTGTTGCCGAGAAACGTCATTACAAGTCGATTCTCGAACGGGAAACGGCGCTTAACCGCATTCCCGCCATTGTGCTGCGTTTACCGCCACCGTCTCTTAAGCCGCAGAACACTGAATTAGTGATGGGCAGCGTAGTGATCTCAATTGATTATTTCAAACGCATTGCTGCCGGTCTGCGTAGCCTGGTGGGTGGCCGGATGATGAGTTATGAATCCCTGCTTGACCGTGCCCGCCGTGAAGCGGTTTTGCGTATGAAAGAGCAGGCCGATGCTTTGGGTGCCAATATGGTCTTTAATATCAAGATGGAAACCGCCAGTATCTCCAAAGGGCGCAAGAACAAGATAGGCTCGGTTGAGGTGTTGGCTTATGGCACGGCCATTATTCCCGTTGCGGTACCCATCCAGCAGTTATGAGTCTGAAATACAAACAGATCCAGCCGCCGGAAGGCATTAATACCAGCAAGGAACATCCGCTCAAAGAGTTTAGTCTACTGTTGCTGGGTGTTTTGTTGTTTATTGTAGTGGCGATTGTGTCGCTCAGTTATGCCGCCCATTTACTGGCACCGTTTGTGCCTTTTAGCGCCGAACAAAAGATGGCTGATCTATTTGCTGGCCAAATGCATGACCGGCCGCGTGACCAACTAGCCGAGCAAATAGCTCAGGAGGATGCGGCTGTGACTCGCTATCTGCAATCTCTGGCTGATCGTTTGGCAATGGCACAGGGGCTGCCTGATGATATGAGTATCACCGTGCATTATATTGATGATGAGACGGTAAATGCCTTTGCCACGCTCGGCGGCCACGTGTTTTTCTTTCGTGGTTTGTTGGAAAATATTGCCAATGAAAATGCATTGGCGATGGTAATGGCCCACGAGATTGCCCACATTAAATATCGCCATCCGATCAAGTCCCTGGGGCGCGCTGTGATTACCGGTACTGCCATAGCGGTGGTCAGCTCTGCTGCTGGGAGCAATATCATCGGTGACGTGTTGGGCGAGACTGGTCTGTTGACGGCACTCAAATTCAGCCGTGAACAGGAACAGCAATCAGATGAATCCGCACTAAATGTCTTGGCTAAAATCTACGGCCACGTCGATGGTGCCAACACGCTGTTTGAGGTGCTTGAACAGGCACATCAGGATACACAGCAGCCGCCTGAATTTTTCAGCAGTCATCCCCATACGGATAACCGCATTGATAACATTATCGCCATGGCAGGAAAGCATAACTGGCCAATCACCGGGGCTATCACGCCTTTACCGCCACAGTTCAGCCGTTGGTTGGCTGATACAGACTCTACATTTATACAAAGACCGTAGCCAAGTAGGGGGAGGCGACTGATTTTTGTGCCCACGCCTGAATTTCCCGCGCCAGAGAGACTCTATTTTGTAGCCTTCACAATCGCCGCCAATGGCATCATAGAGATCTCTGCACGAAACAGGATTGAACCATCATGCAGCAGACCATAACAGTGGTGAAGATATTGGCTAACACCAGCGCTGTTTTCAGCTGATGTGGTTGTTGTGGGTTCGTTGACAAGCAGGTGTAGTACATCATTGCTGCGCAGTCCTTTTGTCAGCTCGCGGTCGATTGAAATATTGTGTGAGGTATAGACCATCGGCTCATTTTCAAAGTCATGCTGGTTGTTGAGGGCACGTTCAAGCAGGGCGCAGGAGATCAGGCCGGCAGGGTAGGTCTCTGGGAATCTAACCCGGTCTTCAAGCTCGTCGAAATAGACCGATTGATCCGCCAGTGAGCCAGAGAGGAAATTCTTAGCATTGCCGGTGCTCATGTATTTACGTTTATAGAATAGTCTGGTGCCACCTATGTAACTGCGGTCGGCTTGATGGTTGAGGTCGGGCAGGGGTGAGAGGTCAGTGTCACTAAGGAAGAGTGGCGTCTGAGACTCTTTTTTGAAACCGAAAATGACGATGCCGTGTTCATTCTTGATGGCAATGCGGTTGCTAAGGGTGGTGTTGTCGCATTCTTTGAATTGTGATTTTTTGATTTCGACCTGGACGCTTTCGCCGGGTTTCACAACGCTGGCAAAGGTGATTTGATAGTTGCTGAAACGTAGTCCTTTGCCGTCAATTATCTCGGTTTCGTTGTGCTGTTGGCGATAAAGGCGTAACTGATCTTCGAGCAAACATTCAAGCTGAAAGCCAAGTGCAATGGGACCAGCAAAGGGGTTGCCATTAATCCGGTCCCACTTTTTACTGTCATGAAACAGGTTGAAATCATCAGTAGAGTTGCGTGCTGCATCGATGTGGATTTGCAGCAAGGTAAGTGGCGTAAGAGCATTGGGCTGAGTCATGGTCGTTGGCATCCATTCTCCGTTGGTCTGGTTTGGCACTAAGTATTTCTGCCTCGTCTCCAATTAGATAGCGTCAGGTCGGTCTGAAAAGCTGAATTTTCTACGTGCTCGATTTGCAGCGCGTGTGCATGGCGCACCCTACCAAGGGACTTGAGATAGAGGGCAGTGGTGAATGGTTTCGGCTAGGGTGTGCTGTGTGAGTACAAATCACAGTCCTATTTTTTACCGGCTTTGGGTTTTCCGCCCTTATTCAGGATGATTTTGGTTTGGCTGGCTTTATTGCTGCGTTGTGGGCGGCGACGCTCATCAATATTTTTAAGTAGCAATTCACGGCTGCCTACTTCGTAACCCGGCATTTTGAGACGTTTTATGCGACCACCAATCAGCTTCTCTATATTGGCTAGTGAACGCTCTTCTTCACGACTCACCAGCGAGATGGCATGGCCTTTTTCTCCAGCGCGGCCGGCACGGCCTACACGATGAACATAGTCTTCCGCCAGGTAGGGCAGGTTGTAGTTAACCACATGTTCGAGTCCTTGAATGTCCAAACCACGGGCGGCCACTTCGGTAGCGACGAGTACCTGTATTTTGGCATCTTTGAAATCGGCGA
>Ga0316207_10000450_pt1 | contig 68374 bp, 53 predicted proteins | sample 6weekpyrite_MG_FD_204943 | JGI IMG/M metagenome (GOLD analysis project Ga0316207, IMG submission 204943) | Microbial mat bacterial communities from mineral coupon in-situ incubated in ocean water Damariscotta River, Maine, United States -... | ecosystem: Environmental > Aquatic > Marine >... | reverse complement strand
TATGGAAACCGGCGAGTCTGATTCTTTCGTAACTATTTTTAAAAATAATTTTGATAAAGACATTGTTATAGTTATATCTATAGGTGTCAGTTTACTCATAATACTTGGCAGTATTTATAAGATTATCTCTTTATCAAAAGGTGGTCAGGCCATTGCAGAATTGCTCGGTGGTCAGCTCGTACCCCAAAGCACTACAACTCATGATGAACGACAATTACTCAATGTAGTAGAAGAAATGGCGATTGCCGCAGGTATGCCAATTCCTAAAGTATATTTACTTGAAGAACCTTCTATTAATGCTTTTGCTGCGGGTCAATCACACAGTAATGCGGTAATTGGTATTACTCGTGGAGCCTTAACTCAATTATCCAGAGATGAATTGCAAGGTGTTATCGCTCATGAATTTAGCCATATTTTAAACGGTGATATGCGGCTTAATATCCGCTTAATGGGCGTATTACATGGTATTTTATTGATTGGTATTATTGGTGAACACATAGTGAACTCTTTACGCTACCGAAGCTCAAGAAATGAGAAAGGTGGCGGTGGTGCAATCATTATACTCGGATTAGGTTTAATGATTATTGGTTATACCGGTACGTTTTTTGGCAAATGGATAAAAGCCATTGTTAGTCGTCAACGCGAATATTTAGCCGATGCTTCTGCGGTGCAATTTACCCGAAATAAAGACACCATTGCAGATGCTCTAAAAAAAATTGGTGGTTTAGAATCTGGTTCTATTTTACAAACGCCTTCCGCTTCTGAATACAGCCACGCCTATTTTGCAAATGGTGTAAGTTCATTTTTTGACTCGATATTAGCAACGCATCCACCATTAAGAGAACGAATTAAAAAAATTGATCCTGGCTGGAATGGCCGTTATATCCTTCCAAAAAAAGAATTCGAATCATCAGAACAAACTGAGGATAAAAAACCTGCTGTTGCCGGAATGGCAGTAACTGCTGCAATATTAACAGCAACCGATCAAATCGTTAATCAAATTGGAACACTCAGTGAAGAAAACATTCAATATGCACAACAACTTATTCTTGCTTTACCTGAGCCATTGCGAAACGCTTCTGAAAGTGCCTACTCTTCACGCGCGGTACTCTATGCCCTTTTGATAAGCGAACAAAAAAACAAAGACGCGTCCTGGAAATTATTAAAAGAAAATACTGACGACGCAATATTCACTCTAAGTAAAGAACTTTACAATGAGATAGTTAATTTAGATGAACGTTTATTACTACCTTTACTTGAACTGAGTGTGGGTGCTTTACGAGAATTATCACTCGAACAATATAAACGCTTAAAGCAAACTGTTAATACCATAATTACTGCCGATAAGACGGTCGATCTCTATGAGTGGGTATTACAGCGATTAGCTATGCAACAACTAGACGAACACTTTTTATTGCGAAAACCCGCTAAAGCAAAATATGCTTATTTGGGCGCGGTTAAATCTGAAGCTGAAATACTTTTGTCTCTGATGGCTTATGTTGAACATGAAAGTGATGAAGATGCTAAACAAGCATTTGAACGCGGCATAAAAGAAATTGGGGCGCATGCATTCAGGATCATTCCCCGGCAGGACTTATCATTAAACAACATAAACAGTGCTCTGGATAAGTTAGGGCAACTGAAACCACTACTAAAACCTCGCATTTTAAAAGCCTGCGCGGCAATTATTATGACAGATGGAGAAACAACAAGAAAAGGCCTGGAACTTTTCAGAACCCTTTCAATCTGTCTTGATTGCCCCGCACCACTTTTAAAGCTCTAAACCAATAAAACTTTACCTTTAAAATCATTTAAAGTGTTCAGGCATCTCAAAATAGAACGTTGTTCCGCTTCCTGCTTCCGAATAAAAGTCAATGCGTCCATTCTGTCTTTCAATGATAAGTTGTGTAATATTGAGCCCCAATCCTGTTCCACCCTTCTGCCGGGTATCAGATGAATCAAGTTGAGTAAACTTATTAAATATTTTATCTTTAAATTCTTCCGGTATTCCTGTTCCATGGTCCATTATTGAAACACGAAATTTATTTTTTATTTTTTCAACTTTAACTTCTACTGTTCCTCCTTTTTCTGAAAACTTTGCTGCATTGGACAATAAATTTGCCATTACTTGCATCATACGATCTTTATCCGCATAAATTTTCGCATCGTCTATTCTTTTGGTAATAACAAAATTCACATCATATAATTCGCCATATGCAGCATTGTCATTTATCGCCTGCTCTAAAAAAGGCATCACTTCAAGAGGCTTCAAGTTAAACTTCATTTCTCCTGATTCAATCTTCTGGATATCAAGTATATCGTTAATTAAAAGCAATAAACGTTCAGTATTATTACTGGCAATCTTGAGTATATCTTTGATTTCACCTGACAGTTCACCTACTGCTCCACCGTTAATTAAACCAATAGATCCACGTATTGATGTAAGAGGTGTACGCAACTCATGACTAACCGTTGAGATAAATTCATCTTTCATTTTATCAATACGTTCTCGCTCAGTGACATCTCGCGCTAGTACAGAAAATAAATCTTCATCATTTATATGTATCATGCCAATTCTAACTTCAACAGGAAATGTACTTCCATTTTTTCGCATATGAACGCCATCTAACCGGACATTTTCACCCTTCTTAAGTTTTGGCCACAATTGATTAAGCGCTTCAGGATTTTGATTAACTTCAATATCAGCTACTGACATCTTAAGAAGTTCATCATGAGAGTAACCTAAACTCTTGCACGCTTCCTGGTTAACATCGACAAAGCGACCATTTGCATCATGTAAAAAAAATGCATCCGTCGCTGTTTCTAATAATGTTTTATAGCGGCTTTCACTTTGTTGAAGTGTTTTTTCTCGTTGAATACTTTCTAAATGCAAAGATATATTTTGTATTATATGGTTATGAGTTCGGGTTGCAGCGATAATCATCATAAAAAAATATAACGTCAACATTGAGCCCATGGCAAACCCAAGTTCTGATTCACTATAAAAAAACCGTATTAATAAAGGTAATAAAGTAAAAGCAATGTAAACATAAATGATCAGCTTGACGTGTGACAGACTTGTTATAGCACCGGCAACCATACCACCCACTACAAAAGCTATAAAAACCTGTCGTGCAATATCATCTAACGGAAACAACCATATTGAGGCAGAACCCCAAACTAATGAAGCCAGAATAGTACCGGCGAAAAAATAACGAAACCATGTTAGCGTTTCATCTGCAGAGCGTGAGACTTTATTATATTTTATGGCGGTTATACCACGCGCCAGACTGACGAGTACGATAGCAATCAACCAGCTTAATAATATATCATGCTCAATCACCGGCCATAACACGGCTACCAGAATATAAGAATTTATCAGTGTTGCTACAAGAGCACTATTGACAGCAGCGTAGAGTTGCGAAGTTTGCTCAGCAAAAATTGCCGGTTTATGAATCTCTATACTGAATGGAGAATTATCATTTTTTGATATTTTCATGGTATTTATAATAGCAAGTAGCAGACATATGTCGATATAGACAATGGCATTGTTATTAACTATGAAATATATAAGGTTTTAAGTTTCCGGGATAAATATAATAAAGCGAATATAAATTATTATTTTGAGGTGGTGCACTAAATATTCATATATTATATCAACTATAATCTACTATAGTTACGCTTTAACCAACCATATTCCCAAAGTAACATGACAGGTGCAAAAAATGAAAAGACAAATAACTGCGTTAAGTCTTGCCACTTTAATCTCGCTTAGTGGCTGTACTACGTATGATGCCTATACGGGCGAACAAAAAACCTCTAGCGCGGCAAAAGGAGCAGGCATTGGCGCAGGTACCTCTTTATTACTCTCCTACCTGAGCAATAGAAATAAAAGCAGTAAAGAACGTAACAAGCGCATGCTACAAGCTGCAGGTATTGGCGCTATTGTCGGTGGCGGTGTTGGATACTACATGGACACCCAGGAAGCCAAATTAAGAAAACAACTCCGGGGAACCGGTGTAAGCGTACAACGAGATGGAAATAATATTAATTTGATTATGCCGGGCAATATTACCTTTGTTACCGACGGTCGCAACTTAAACTCTAAATTTTATAATGTACTTGATTCAGTTGCTTTGGTTGTTAAAGAATATAATAAGACGACTATTGTAGTCGCGGGATATACTGACAGCACAGGTTCGCATTCTTATAACCAAAAACTATCAGAAGACCGTGCCACTTCTGTCGCTGACTTTCTTGTAAATAAAAAAGTTAACCCGGCAAGACTTGAAGTTGTTGGTTTTGGTGAGAAAAATCCAGTCGCCAGCAATAAAAGCAAAAAAGGTCGTAGTTTAAATCGTCGCGTAGAAATCACTCTCTTTCCAATTACTGAGCAGCCTCAGTAAACAGAGTATTTTTAGTTTTATATAAACTGAAAATATAAGATAAAGCTATTTAAAGATGGTCAGGGCGGAATCGAATAATCGCCCTATCTATCTGATAGCAAAGAACTTTATCCAATTCGATTTTCTCATATACCAACAAATATATTCTATGGATTTCAAAGAGTTAGACTTTGAGTGTTATACGCTCTTTTTGATAGTATCATTTCTTTCTAAAAACCGATCCACACTCCCTTTACAACTTGTAGCCTTTAGGCTACATTTGGTTATATGGAAGTACGCGAATATCTTACTGCTAACGATAAAAATCCTTTTCGAAAGTGGCTTAACAGTATTCGCGACTCTAGAACACGCGCAAGGATTCAAGCTCGCCTAGATAGGTTAGACCTAGGCAATTTTGGAGACTGTGAGCCCGTTGGTAAAGGTGTATCAGAATTACGTTTACACTTTGGTGCTGGCTATCGTGTGTACTTTGGTAAGGACGGAGATAACATAGTTTTATTGTTATTGGGTGGAGATAAAAGTTCTCAGGCCGATGATATTAAAACTGCTAAAGAATATTGGAGTGATTACAATGCCTAAAAGAAGCGTATCTCACAAAGAAGGGTTATTTGAAGACTTACAAGATCCTGTCTTTGCTGCTAGCTACTTTAGTGCCGCACTTGAAGATGATGATTTTCGCGTAGCACTTGTAGCCCTTAGAAATATCGCTGATGCTAGAGGCGGTATTGCAAAAATAGCAGAAGAAACAGGATTGAATAGAGAAAGCCTCTATAAAAGTCTTAGAGAAGATGGAAACCCTAAAATTGATACATTCTACAAAGTTCTACATGCTGTAGGTATCAAACTATTCGCTGCGCCTGATAATCATCAGGCCGCCTAATATTACGCGCGAAGTGGGGTCAGATGAAACTTTTTTCTATGTTATTCAGAAATCACTGGCCTCCCCATTTTAGCTGGTCGAACTCGACGTCCATATAACTGCTCAATTTCATCTTTAAACCTGTCATTTCCGAGTGCCAAGCCTTTATTGACCGCTAATCTAATATCATTAATTAACACTGAATCCACATGTGATTTAAATAAATATCGATATGCTTCCTGCCTTGCTTTTTCGTTTTTATCCAGCTTTAAGTATTCTGCATGTGGTGAGTGCATTGCAATCTTCTTCCCTAATCCATGTGATTGATAACTTGACCAAGTGTATTCAGCGGGATCTTCAACCATACCCGCTCTAACAGGATTTAATTCAATATAACGCTGACACTGTAAAAAGTAATATTCAGTTTGCACCATACTGGATTTAAAGCGCCCCTCCCATAAAGTACCTGTACGCTTGTACTCACGATTAAAATAGCGAACATAACGCCGTCCAACGGATTGCATCATATTAGACACACCATCTTCCTTATTAGGCGTTAATAAGAAATGGACATGATTTGTCATGAAAACCCAGGCATGGATCGAAACATTGAACTTTATTGAATACTCCTCCAATAAATGAGCATAAAATGCCATATCCTGTTCGCACACAAAGCTAACTTGCCGGTTATTACCACGCTGAATGATATGTTGCGGGATTCCTACTGGAGTAAAACGCTGTAATCGTGCCATGACATCTCCTTGTTATTGTGTTTTCATCCTTGAAATGGCTAATTTAACATAGCTGTTGAGTTTACAACTAGATAAGTTTCATCTGACCCCACTTATTAAGATAAATATGGAAACCGTGTTAACGGTTTCAGTATACTGCTATCGATGATTGTACGCGTATTAGAGCGCTTAAAATTTATGATAAGCACACGCAAGTAAGTTCAATTAATTTTATTAATTATGTTGTGCAGAAGTTCCCTTTCAGAATAAAGATGATACGTACAGACAACGGGCATGAGTTTCAAACCAAATTCCATTGGCATGTTGGAGAGCTTGGAATGATTCATGTTTACATCAAGCCTGCCACACCCAGATTGAATGGCAAAGTAGAACGTTCGCACTTAACTGATCAACGCGAATTTTATCAAATATTAGATTACAAAGGTGACGTCAATCTACGTAAAAAATTAGCACAATGGGAAGATTATTATAACTTCCTCAGACCACATTCAGCACACATGGGTAAAACACCCTATGAAAAACTTAAACAACGTATGTTAGGATAGTGATGAAACGTCAGCCGAAGTCAGATAAAAGACAAACCATGTTAAATGATGGTCTTTCACAAGCTGACATTTCTAAAGAGTTGGGGTTAAATAAGTCTACTATAAGCCGTCATGCAAAAAAAACCAGGGAATCTGGGAGGCTTGTGTAATGTTTAATGGTTGCATGTTATAAGGAAGCAACGTGCAACAAATAATTTATAGATTAAAGATGATATTTTTAAAAATATTTGCAATTTGTGGAACTGCAGATTGAGAAAAAGGTACAGTAAAAAGCCCAAGAAGTGGTTTTGGCTGTTTAATAAACATTTCTCCTCTAGCATTTTGAAATTCCGAATCATCATTAAGTGAAGGCGACATTGCTAAAACAAAATCTAAAGTAGAAGTATCTTTCGCATGTGAAAACAAGCCATATTTGTAGTAAATTTCTGGCCCGAGTTTTGATTCAATTATTGTTTTTTCTGCAAACTTAGCATCAATTACGCCATTAATAATCTTATTGCCACTATTGTATGTAAACACAAAATCCGGAGAATAATGACCAATCTTCTTCGATGTTATGATTGGATGCTCAGTAGATGTGTAAATATATGGTTCATAATATAAATTAATTATCTCATTATCTTTAATTAATTTTACCTCATTTGCTTCCTCAGTATTTTTAAAGGTTAAATCACTAACTGAATAACCCAACTCTTTAAAGCTTTCTATCATGATTATAAAACAATAATGCTCAAATATTTTTGTAAGACCTAATATGGAGGTTCTGATTGAGTTGCCATATTTAACATTATTTTCAGAGAACCAGCGAATTATTGATTCAAATATTTTTACATACCTAAAATCATTTAAATATTTATTACTATATTCTGGTAAAGCATCATATGGTGGCATCAAACCAATTTTTTTTTGAATATAAGACAAATAATCACTGGCTGTATCAATAAGCTTAGTGACCGTTTTATGCGGAAACAATCTGGTATCTGAATAGTCATCACTTAAATCATATAAATTAGACTTAATAGAAAAAAGAGTAGATGCTAATAATCTATTTTCATAGGTATTAAAATCCTCCATCATGTCCGAAGATTTAATATTATTAATTGAATATTTAAAGCCAGATAGGTGAACTTCACCATCTGCTGACAACAGCAATTCATTTGGGTTATTTGTTAGCCAGTCTATTCCCTGACTATCTATTTTAAGACTTGGAATATATTTTCTTAAAAAACATTTTTTGGTAACTCTATTAGTAAATAATAATTCGCCATGAATAAATCTTTTCATTTCATTTAAAAATTCATGTGCAGTTGCTATAACTAGCCAGACATATTTATTGTTATTATTCGGATCTTCTTCTGCCTGGTTGTTTGCCCGATTAAATTTAGAAATATACAAGCTAAAGAAGTCAGAATCAGCAACAGACTCGTACATATACTGTACTCTTTGCTCCTTAATCTTACCCAACTTATTTACTATAGTAGTTAATTGAATAATCTCAGAATCAAAAGATAACTTTATTTCAAATATCCCTAAATTAAACCCTAAAAATTCATTTTTCGATATAGCTCTGGTTTTATATATGTATAAATTATGGTTTACTTCATCAAGTTGTAACTCAAACAACTCGAATCCATTTATAATTATTTTAGGTTGAAATAATTTATAATCCGAAACCATATAAAATCTATAGTTACTAACTGATGAGTCAGGATTAAGTTTTGTAGCTTTTCTTTTTTTTGGATAAAGATTGATATCCTCAGTATCTGCACCAATTTCCCGCTCTACTTGTAAGGCTACATTTAGTATCATGAAAAGAAAGAGAACGCATCATATTGGCTATTAGTTATTATTCTTTGCGTTACTTCTGATGACCTGATAAGCCCTTGCGATGATATAAACTCATGGAAATCTGAGAGGGCGCGAGCATAATCTCTACCTTGACCGTTTATAAGTGGTAAGATAAAAATCATAACAGCGTAATCAAACGCTTTTAATGTATCATTTCCATCATAATTAAGAATATTCCTCAACCTATGAGTAAAATGTGTTATTGAAATATTTTTTCGGTAATTAATATTTATAAATCTATGCTCATCTTTAATCTCCAGCATAATTCTCTGTTCATCAGACGATAATTTTGCAGCATCTCCCCTTCCAAATATCTTTTCAAGATCACTATAAGAGTATGAAATATAATTATCATCTTTATTATAATTATAATCGCTGTTGAAAAACTCTGAATTTAATCCTGTGAGATATATCACAGGTGTCCTATCAATAAAACGATCAGATAAGGGTTCCGTTGTGCGATCATAGTTAACAGTTGCTACAAACCTAGTTCCTTTAGGAAGTTTTAATGCATTTTTGCTTTGTGGATTATCAATTGTAAATGCATCTGCATTATCACATGCCGCCATAAAGCCAGACCAATAATGCTCAATCGGGCTTAAGTTAGCTTCATCTAATAATACTAATGAAAAACTTTCATCTACTGGTACATCTTGAAGGCTATTTATTAAACGATATAAACCATACGCATCTGGTTCGTACCCAATTGAAAGTTTATTATAAAAACCAATAAGCTCTTTCTCTGAAGACCAGCCTCTTTGTACTTGCACATGAACAAATTTATTACTTGATTTTATCCCAAATATTTCAGCAATTGAATGAATCGAAGATGTTTTACCTGAACCTGGCTTACCTGCTAATGTTACTATTAAATTTTGCATCATACATGTAAGCAAAACAGCAACATTATCTCGATCAATAATTCTTCCTTCAGACTCAAGTTTATTTCTAATTGTTTCTATTATTTCATGCCTTACATCATCATCTATATCATTATTTAGCTTGATATGCTCATGAGGAATAATATCTATTTTAAGACCTGATTCATTACGAATATTTCCTGATAAAGCATCTAAACTCATTTTAAGTTCAAGAAGATTAGATTTGTGAGTTTCTTGTGATTTTTGAATGTTTCTTTGAATTTCATTTAATAGTGATTCTGCTTTCATGCGTTTTTCACTTAATTCATCTATATCTTCCGCCAACACTATTTTCTTGGTCTGAAGTTTTGAAACATCATCTACTATTTTATATTCATCTCTAGCAACCTTGATTCTCTGATTAAGTTGTTCTAGCTGCATCCCTTTTTCTGAATTTTTTATTTCATTCCATTTCTCTTCAAGTTCCTGCACATCATTATGCAATGTTGCTCGTTTAGTTAAGAGATCAAATATTTCCTGTTCTAACCTTTTTTCAGCTATTTTCTTTTGCTTTTCTACTTCGTCATCTAAATGTTTTTGCAGGAGTGAATCTCTGTTAGCTTCGACATAACCATATATCAATTGCTCACCTTCTTGTGTGCGCAAATAATCAGAAATAATTTGTCGTAAATCATGAAGCTCAGCGATTTTTTCAGGATGTTTTTTTAACCTATTTACTCTTGATTCAAAAATTTCTAAAGGTAAATCCGTATCTTCAGGTATATTATCAATTAACTTTCTTAGTTCAGGAACTTTTGATTTTAATTCAGAACCAGTAGCTCTGAGCAACTTAGATAACCACTTAAGCAGACTCTCATCACTACTTAAATCTATAAGTTTGGCTGTTGAAAAAGGTAAGTATGAAGGGTTAACAATATATTCTTGATTGTTGTCGGGATCTTTAAAGGTTGTTCCTTCTGGAAGCAATTCCGTATCAATTTCAATAGCTATATGTGGTGCACGATTGAGACAACTCCAGTCTCCTCCAATTGGCTTATCATGAGTTTTATAATTGAAAGAATAGCTACCATCTTCTTGTTCATCGATGGTTGAAATCATAGGATTAAATGGACCAATAATTACTTTCTTATTATATTCATCATTACAACGAATAAAAAAACCATCCTGTGGATACAGCTTTGAGTTACATCTTATTCCTTCAACTCTACCTGCAATAGGATAGTCAGCATCAATAATCATGCTTATTGATAAATATTGAGCTAACTCTGCATATTTATCATACGTTACATATTTACTAATATTTTCCTGGTAACTTTTTTCATCCCATGAACTCGATATATTTGTTCTTATTTTGAAAAATTGGCCATCTGGTTTATCTTCGAAAAACTTATATCCAGTTGTAACATGTATACAGCCATTATTTATATACTTGTTAGGATCTGCAGGCTTTAAACCATCTGGTGTTACTTCTAATATTGGTTTTAACAATCCTTGATCATTTTGGATATGACTCTTATAAGCTTTTGCATAGACAAAAAGTTTTTCATCTGAGTTGATTGGCATTAAATAATCCCTTTTATTTTTATAATAACGATAACTAATTACATACTACTCGTCTAGCAAATAAATAAAATGAATAGAAAATTACGATTACCAATTTAGTAATTGATAATATGAGGCCATCAATTTTATTTAATAAATTCAATGGGGGTGGAAGAAGAAAACGACTCATCTAATATGCCACTTAATAGTATCAATATTAAAACTCAACTAGATGAAATAGCGAAATAGACTTAATTATATATTCGGTAAAACCCTTAATACTTCGTAATTAACTAAAATATATCATTATAATTATTGTCTACAATACGTCTACAATGTTGTTCTTGATTGGGAATACTGACTTGAGTTAATAACGTAAGTTATTGATTTTATATGGTGCCCAGGGCCGACCTCGATAAGGAGGAAATTTTGTATGTTTTACCTAACTTTTCTCCAATTTGAAGATTAAATATACCCCCTATTCATCCCCTATTTCTTTTGCTTCTAGAAGGAATCGAACTGGCACAAAACTTTTTTTGGTAACTCTAACTTTAATCTAAATTATACATAGTGAATCACTATGAACCAATCTGAAATTTTCATTATAATCGCTTGTTCACCTTTCATTATTTGTTAAGGTAAATAACATGTTTAATAGAATCTCTCGTGATGCACTATATTCTCTCGTTTGGTCAAAACCACTCAGTCAACTTGGGCCACTGTTCGGTATATCGGATACCGCGCTTAGAAAAAAATGTAAAGAGATTTCTATCCCACTACCACACCTAGGACACTGGGCGAAAAAAGCAGCTAATAAACCGACTCATCAAACACCATTGTCACCAAGATCACCTGGTGCATGTGACTATATTGAGATTGGAAGCAATCAATATCACAATTACTATACACGTGAAATCCTCCTCAATAGTCCGTTTCCTCCTCCTGAGTTTCATGAATCAATCGAATCAGTACGTGAGAAATGTATCAAGGCTGTCGGCAATATCCCCTATCCTAGACTGAATCTAAAGACACATCCCTTGATATCTAAGCTTTTAAATGACGATATTCAACGCATAAAAGAGTCGCGTGAAACAGGCTATAGTTGGGTAAAACCCCGTTTTGATACAGCATTACAAAAACGAAAACTTCGCCTAATTAACGCACTATTTTTCGGTGCTAATAAGGTGTCTGGCAAACCCTATATCAGTATTTCTAAGCATGATGATGATATCAAATCTGTCAGTATTCAATTCGGTGAATGTTCAGTATCCATTAATATAAATCCAGTCATCACCAAAGCTACCATTAAGGGTAAAAAAGTTGAACAGACGCACTTTAAACTTTTATTAGGTGGATATTCACGTTTTGATATGGATGAACCGGTTTGGGAAGATTCAGAAGAACAGAAAATTGAAAATAATTTATCAAATATTATTGTAGAAATGCTGGTTGGTGCGGAGAAGAAATACCGTGCGCATGAGCAATGGCAATATGCGTACTATTTTGAACGCCGGCAAGACTTTATCAATGAAGATATTGAGCAGCAACGTGAAGAAGAACGCCTGATTCGAGAAGAAGCGGAACGAGAGCAACAAGCTAAAATTGATGAGTTATTACTCCAGGCGAACAACTTACAAAAAGCGCAAACTATCCGTCACTATGTCGCGGCAATTCAATCAAGCCAGAACCTTAGTTCTCAACAAAGTGATATTGAAAACTGGGCTAAATGGGCACTGGAGCAAGCCGATACATTGGATCCAATAAAACAGTCTGCGTTTACTAAACAGATAGTTAAGAATGACAATAATGAATAAACGTGAACATAAATGCACACCGATTAAAGAGGCGCATGCCGGGTTAAAAGTATTTTTTAGCGCTGTGTCAGAATGGAAGTTATCTGTTAATGAAGCGAAAGCGTTATTAGGTAACCCAAGCCGACATCGATACAACGAATACAAATCGGGAAAAGTACACTCTGTGTCGGATGACTTTTTATTTCGCCTGGCTTACCTAACTACCATTGAAGACTATGACAAATTACGACTCACGTATTTTGAAGATATCTTGGCGGGAATCTATGAAACATGGCGGCGCTTCAAGCCCACCTCACTCAATGACAAACTCATAAAGAGTTTTATCTTTGAGGATATCGATGAAGCGATGCGGATAAAGACGATTATAAGAAAACAAAAAGCCGCCAATATCCGCGTAGTGAAATGTGCAATAATGCGCAATTTTCACCCTTTTATCCTTATTGATAGCGCAAAATAGCTGGAAAAAAATCGAACTGATCGGTACTATTGTTATTCATATATTAAGACAAGGAGTGTCTCATGTTAGTCCTCGAACGCAAATCCAACGAATCCATAATCATCACCAGTCCGCTGGGTGAAAAAATTGAAGTCCATATGATTGATACCTCACGCGGCAGAGTGAAAGTCGCGATTGATGCACCGGATGATTATTTAATCCTTCGTGAAGAACTGTGTGAACAGACTTAAACACTTTTTCTCAAGGAGACGAGAATGAAGCCCCTAGAACCATCAGCACATGTGAGTGAGACCCATCTAAAATCACACTTGGACGTGATTTTTGAACAAGCTAAAACACGCGCAGTCGATCATAAAAAATTGCTCGATGAAGCGATTAAAAATGGTGAGGATGTCAGCCAAAAAGATCGCGAATTTCGTGAACGCGAATACGCCCATTTAAATAACATGGGAAACTTACAAGCACGACTCGAAACCTACCGTAACAAAAATAAAGTAAAAACGACGAATGCGGCAAAAGAAAAAGAACTCGAGACCAATAAATCGGATAACTCCACGACACTCGGACTGCATTTACGTGCCGCGGGTGAATTTCGCCACAACCGACATTTTCAGGCCCACCATATCATTTGCTCAAAGCACCCTGGCCATGCGGCATCACGTTTAATTCTTTTTCTTAATAAGATGGAATACGGGATAAATGATCCGGATAATGGCTGTTGGTTACCGACGAAACATAAATATGCCATTGGAACACCTCATTCCAAGGCGGTTGGACACCGTTATGTGCACACAGATGATTATGCCCGATGGGTACATGGCTTCGTGAAACGCGGGGAAAGTTCAAAGCAAAGCTTACAACTTCAACTCGATATGTTAAAAACATTGTTACTAGATCTCAATGAGCCTACAGCCAAGAAATTTCTCACTGAGAAAGGCTTAACGGACTTACGAACCCACAGCTAAGAGAACCAATTGTGAAACAATTTTATCGTTTACAACCTGAAAAAAATAAATACATGTATTTTGAGTTAGATGCCTATGACTTACTCGAAACGCTAGGCGGTGATTTTGATATCACCACCTTTGGTGAAAGCAAAAAAGACATCTGGAAACCCGTCAAAGGCAAATTTTATTCCTCTGAAGACACTTCAATCTTAATTCCCGATATCACGATTTGGTCGTCAAACTTACTCATCCTAAATGAAAAAGCATATGATGCTTTAAGTGATAAATTAAGTCATCTGGGTGAATTTCTTGACGTCACTGTTGAATCGACGCCCTACTATCTTTTCAATATCATGAATCAACTTGATAATAAGGTGATTGATAACGACAAGACAGAACAAGCTTTATTTAAGGGACAGGTTGTTGGCCTTAAAACACTGGGTTTTAAAGCTGATAGCATTAAGGATAAAAACCTGCTCTTTAAAATTGATTATGACAATGGCGTAGATTTATTTTGCACTGATGAATTTAAGTCTATGGTTGAGAACTTTAGGTTAACTGGTTTAGCGTATCATACTAAACTCGCAGAAAGTCCAATTTAAAAATCTGTTGAAAAAAACATAAAGGGGTTAATTGGGTATGACAAATATAAAGATAATAACAACTCTCTTAATTACACTCTTATCAATAACCTCAGTTAACCTCTTTGCCCATTCCGGTGGACTCGATGCCATGGGTGGGCACACTAACCGAACGACCGGTATTTATCATTGCCATAGCGCTGTCTGTGCATCTGGCGAAGGTCAAATGACAGAATCTGAACCGCCTGTCGGCAGTTCACCTCACTGCGACTACCCTTCACAACTCGAAGTCACCGTCATTAATATAGGACAAGGTGATGCCACCTTAATAGCCAGCCCTACCCGGTTATTGTTAGCGGACTCCGGTGAATCGAGCTGGAACAGTAATGCTGATGCACTAAAAATAGAAGAAGTCATCTCAGAAAAATACGGAGACCAGTGTCGTACCATTGATTACTATATAAATTCACATTTTCATTTAGATCACATCGGCTATATCCAAGCCAATTATAATGAACAACGTCAGTTATTAAATTCAACAGGCGGTATTTGGTCACCCGGTGATAGTCTACAAAATCCACGTTTCTTAGGTGGTATTGCGCACCTGGTTAATGGTTTAGGCTTTGAAGTTCGACAATCCCTCTTTCGTGATTACATTGCACATAATCCTAATCGTCTTCCAAGTGCCAACGGCAGTAAAACATACTGGAATTGGCGCGCCTACTTACAATCTGCTGAAGGTATTGCGGCGTTACATCCTCAAACCGCGCAATTAGGCCGCCAACAAATCACGATGGGTAACGTTAGTAATACACCGATTACGATTGATATTATTCAGGTGGATGCCGCCACGACAAGTAACCCGAACGGTTGCGATCCAGCCACCTACTTTGGAGATGCGGCCAACACAGCACGAGGCGATACCACGGGACGCACATTAAGCGCATCAGAAAATGATTTGAGTGTCGCGTTTATTCTCACATACGGCAATTTTAATATGTTTATTGGGGGAGATACATCAGGTCATAATGATAGTTCGAGTTTTGGCTATAGCTATCATGATACGGAGACCTGCATTGCTGAAGACACATCAATTGTAACTTCCTATGGTGGCACATTAGATATACTGCGTGTCAATCATCATGGTTCGAGTCACAGTACAAATGACGTCTTTCTTGATATGTTCGATCCAACGGTAGCCATTGTCTCAGTCGGTGATCGCAATCGACACAATCATGTCCAGGATTCCGTCATTGAAAGCCTGTTGCGCAAAAGCACCATCGAAAATAATGGCGCGGTCTATCTGACAGAAGCGGGTATCGAAGATAATAACTGGGATGATTTTTGTATTACGCGTTTCTTCACGGAGTATTGTGCCATTATTGGCGATAATGAATTTGAAAGTGAACGTGAAGCCAATGAGTTAGAGGATGAAAGCATTACCATCCGCGTCGATCGAAACGGGAATGGCTATTTTGTGTTTGGTGCAACGGAAGAAAGCCGACAGCATTTCGAAACACACTAAGATAAAATTTCAGAAATTCATGACACAGGTTACGTAAACCGGTATTTAACGTAACCTGTCAATTTCCGTTATGGTGTTCTACTCGAACAAAAGTACATAAATAGCAGCGCTATTGATTTACCTCGAATAATGTAATTTCACCTGTTCTAATCCAATGTATGCCTATTGAATCAATCTTCCCCATTTCTTTTGATAATTCGTCTGCATACGATTGTAGTTGAGGTAGATAGTTTGCAAATGAGATATCAATATCATCAGTTTGATCTGTTTTATGATCAATAATCACTAGACCGTCGTTATTTTCAATTACCAAATCGACAGCTCCGCTTACGACAGTTCCAGATTGATTCACTGATAAAAACGGAAGTTCACGATGTATCTTCGTTGGATTAAAATTAGATTGAATATACGATTCAAACTTATTAACTTGTTCTGATATTTCAACTATTGTTGATTTTTCTAACTCAGGTACTAAACCACAAAGCATGTCCTCTGATAAGTCTGGACAAGAGCCTAGTACTTCAAATAACTTATGTACTGCTGTACCTAGAACATTTGCAGGAATATCTGACTTTAACTGTAATTTTTCCGCATATTTCTCTTTTATTAAGATGCCATCAAAAGAAGTACTTTGTTCTTTTAGCGTAGAAGGGGAAATATTATCTGGAGTAAAATTCTTACTTACTGCTTCTATTTTAATGGCTCTACGGCCTGTAATAGGTAATTCTTTTTCTTCTAAGGCAGCATCAAGATCTATTTCAGATGGCATAAGATCATTTCCTTTAATTATCTCGCAAGAAAACATCTGTTCATTTATTTTTATAGAACATTTTTCTAATAGCATACTGTCATTTTCTAATAACAGTCCTAAATAGGTTCCATTTTTATTTTTTAAATATGATGGCCATTCAAGTATCAATTTGTCTCTTGCTCGCGTACAGGCGACATATAATAAACGACGCGCTTCTTTATCCGCATTAATTAACATCTCTTCTAAAAACTTATCATTTGTTTCCGTTGCTGAAAATTTAGGGGAATATTCAATATGTGTATTAGTGAGTAATTTAGTTAGCTCTTCAAAAGACTGATAACCTAAGCCAAGATTAGGTAACTTAGCATTAATTTTTCTATCTAATGCGGCCACAGCAACAATAGGCCATTCTCGGCCTTTTGAGCTATGCCAAGTGACAAGTTCAATAGCATCCTCATCGACCACTTTTGAATCTGGTTTCTTATTATTCTTTTCTAGTTTGACTCTTAACCAAGCAAGAAAACTTTGAATACCATTTCCATAAATACCACTATTGGCGAGGGCTTCTCTATTTGCATTCATATACTCTGCTGCTTCAGCTTGTAAACGCAATAAATTAGCTCGTGCTTGTTGTGCATCAGGCCACTTAGAAACAATATCATAAAAACCTAATTGATTAAGCGTATCTGAGACCGTTGTATAGAGGCTACCTTCAGCAACTAAATCAGACAATTGATCAAGCTTAGAGAGTATTGGATCGTTAATTCTTCCCGTAGAAATCAATTGACTAAGCGCGTCTTGCAGCGAAAGTTGTCCGAGCTCAGTTACAGCTAAATACAAAGCAGCGTGTTTATCAGCAGGGTTAGCAACATACGCTAAAGCATATAAGGCGATTTGGATTTCTCTACACTCTCCCCACCCTTCTTCTTTTAGCCGTACTTTTAACCCACAAGCACGAAATACTTCTGCGTATTGCAAAAGAATATTTTCAGTATGAGCGAGAACAGCTATATCCCCACCTTGTAATAAACGTCGATTCCCTGTTCGGCTATCTTTAATGAATTGATCTTTAGCTTCTAATAACTCTTTTATTCGTATACCAACATGTCCTGCTCGTATTTTATGTGCATCTTTTCTAGCCATTTTCGAAAAATCAATTATCTCTAAAGGTGATAATTCACTAGATTCAGCTTTAGGTGTCAATGTTGTATACGAATCAGAAAATAATATTGGCCCTATGGAATTAACAATGTCCATTAGTTTAGGTTGTGATCGCCAATTCTGTGTTAAAGGACTTCTTGATTCTGGGAATTGTCTTTCCAGTTCTTCAAATAAACGAGGATCTGCACCCTGGAACCCCATTATTGCTTGCTTTAAGTCGCCAACAATTAATGTAGGAATACCTGCTTCTTTTAATAACCATAAGAATGAGAACTGTAATGGATTAGTATCTTGAAACTCATCGACCACTAAACAATCAATACGTTTAGCTAATGTGTTTAATACTTTCGGATTGTTCGCGAGTAAGTTCTGAGTCATTGCAATCATATCTGTATAATCAACTAAACCTGCTTCTAATTTTGATTCTGAATAATGAGACAATACTTCTTGAGCCGCGTTAATGAGCGCTTCTATATGGTTTGATGCATGATTTAATGGGCCAGGATGAAACGGTAATTGATTCGCAGCATCAATGACCAATTGTGCAAGAGCATCATATTCTTCAGGTAATGCATTTCCTTTTTTAGATAGCCTTAAATTACGTAGGTCTCCCCATAAATTCCAATCTTGTTTAAGCGCATCTAATGAACATGCCATTTTCAAACTTCTAAAATCTTTATTAAACGCGGTTTTTGCAGCATTACTACTGCCATATTCGTTTTCAAGACTATCAGGAAAGGCTTTTAACAAAGCTATGACTTGATGATGTAAGGCATCGGTTAATGTGTTGGCTTTAAGCGTGCCGCCATATTTATTTTTAACCCAATCAACGGCATGAATTGAAGCGCCTTTATCACCATGCTTCCATCCCATTGAACGTAACAAAGTAATAACGGATAAAATATCATCACGAAATAATTCTTCTGCGCTTTTACCGCCATAAACATATTTATAACCATAGGCCGTAAGATTATGAATGATTTCTTTTGCTTTTGATGTTTGAGAAAGAGATTGACGTATTAGAGCGCTCTGCTCTTCCTCATTGAGTAGTCGTGGTTGTGGCGATGAGCCCGCCTCAAATGAAAACTCTGTCAAAACATCTAAACCAAACCCATGAATGGTCGAAATATAAGACTGGTCTAACTTCAAAGCATCATCTAATAGCCCTTTAGAAAGTAAATGGCTTCGAATTCTTTCTCTCAATTCAGACGCTGCTGCTTCGGTAAATGTAACTGCAACAATTCTATTTGACTCAATTAAACCTTTCTCGATCCATTCACCCAAACGTTTTTGTACAGTATATGTTTTACCTGAACCCGCACCAGCTGGAATGATCGTCATTGGTGCTATTGTTTTATTTGATGTATTCATTCTTCTACCTCCAAATCTTCACGCGTAAAAAGTGAAATCAGAGGTGAGTCTTCTAAAGCATAAGGCTTAACACCTGCTTTTTTATCAAAAAACATTTCATCCGTAGACTTATTCAGGAAAACTTTACCGTTCTTTATTTCTTTCAAACGTGTTCGTATGAGATCAATTGCATTAGTAGATACATCATCTAATATATAATTCCAACTTGGGATACCGTTTGAAGTTTTATCTGAATAGTCCGTTAAAGCTGTTTGATCGTTCAACATATAATAAACAATACCTGGCTTAACAGCCTTAATACAGTCTTGAATATTTATTCCGTCAATATCAATTTCTGCGCCAGACTTTAACATCTCAATATATAAATAAGCTTGACTATCATAAGATTTCTCCATTCTTGGCCTACGAGATCCTGAACTTGAGCGTTTATAATCAACAACAAGTACTTGGTCATTGTTTAGTTTAATAATGGAGTCCGCTTGGCCAAGAATAGGAATACCTGAAAACTCGCCTTTTAACCATTGTTCGCTGCCTATAACTTCAGCATTTAATGCCATTAATATACTTTTCCACTCACGCGCAGCTTTAAGCGTTCCGTTCAGCAAATTAGCTCTTTCTACTTGCCATTGATTGCTTCTAAGATAGGGGGCGTATTTTAAGATCCCAGCATCAAGATGCTCTTTAACTTTGTCAGCGATAGAGTCATCGTTAGGTAAATCCTGCCCTGGACTAAACAGCAGCTCAAAAACATGATGAGCCAAAGTACCTAGAATGAGTACATCAGGCTCTTCTGGTGACCATTCTTGAGCTTCAACATTTAGTCTGCTCATAAGCCATGCAAGCGGAGACACCATTAGTTTTTCTAGGCTGCTTGGTGATTCTGCTTTGTTATTCCCATCCGCATCTTTTCGTAAAGAGTGTAAATCACTATCAAAGGATAAGTCTGTTAAATCAATCTCACGAAGCGCGACAGGTGCTTCTGTTTTGGCTCTCGCTAAATAATGTATTTTGTCTAAATCAGACATTATTTCTAACTCTAATATTAAATCAGTTGGCGAGTTAAAAATTTTACTAATGAAATCCAAGCCATCTGAAGGAGATATTCTTTCTCCTAAAATATTTCTTTGTGGAATGAGAAAGGTAATAAAATCTGACACATAAGCTAATTGGTTTTTAAAAATCTGTCTTCTTTGTTTTGATAACTCTTCGGGTAACAGTAAACTAAACCCACATTCAGTATTAATTTTTTTTATATCATCAGGAGAATATACCGATGAATGCCGAACAGATTGAGGATAGTGCCCTTCAGAAAAGCCAAGCACCAGTAAATTCCGAACACCTCGCCAAGGGTTTTGACCTTCGTACCAAATGGTTAACCCCTCTTGGTTAAAGTTAATCTCGTCTGATATATTGATATATTTAGGAAGCGCGATTCGACTAATAGTCTTCCATGAAATAGAAGTTGTACCTGCTAAGTGATTACAAATCAATTCAGCGCTTAATTGAGCATTTTTGATATGTTCACTGTATTTTTCATCACCTTCTAATAATGAAACAAAGCTAGTGATAGATTTCAATAACTTATTTGCATCATCATCTGAACCAGAAATCAGCTTCAACATCGATTTTGCTTTTGATGAAAACCCAGGTAGCGGCTTCAAACGATAATCACCGTTCATAATAGATTGCGCTAGCACAGCACCTTCCTCATGACTCCAAGGCATCAATACAGATGATAAGCAAACAGACATTGCCATTGCCGGTGAAGGAGATTGTCGACAGTATATAAAGTGATATAACGCCTCTCGACCAAGATCTTTTTTCCAAATATCAACTCGCAATCCTGATGTTAAGATGCCTGATTTTTCAAATGTATTTTTAAGCACAAGAGAATATTCAAAATCAGAAGGCAGAAGCACGCCTATATCACTTAATGACAAGTCTGAATTACTTTTAAGCATTTCCTGAATCATGCCTGAACATATTTCAGCTTCTTCTTGAAAGTCACGAACACTAACAATTTGTACTGAATCATCATAATCAAAAACATCTTTTGATTCAGAATACATATTGTCATGTAACGCGTGAATACTTTTATATTCTTCATGATTCTTTGTGAACGGACTAAGCAAATCATCATTAAAACTTGAAGAATTAGAATGGCTAGAACCGTTTAATTTTTCAACGAGTTGATTTTCCCAAACAGATAAATTTGTGACGGTATAATCAATATGCAGATTAATATCACGAATCACTGTTTCTTGATTTGAAATAACAATTGAACGAAGTGTTTCGTATTCATCATCTAATGTTTCATCGAGTGATTTATACAAAGACAGTAAGTCAGATAAATGCTTTTCTGGCCTCTCATCCAACTTCTTAAAATCATTAACATTTATATCTTTTGTAGTAGGATAAGACGTGATTAACTCAAAAAGAGCGTCTTTTATTATTTTTGATGTTTCTTCAGGTGCGACCTGCAAACTGTCTGACCAAAAATAATCAGATGATGAAACAGCCTTCTGATACTTTTCATTCCAATTTGATTCTGTTTTAGCGATTAAATACGAATCACAAACAAGATGAGTTAAAGACTGAAATACACCGACGTGTACATTAACTTTTGTGCCTGATTCAGCCAATTTCCGGCGTAGATAACGCGCTCTTGTAGCATCGGCAACTAAAATAAACTCGACAGCGTCAGTCATTAAGCTGTTCCTTTAATATTTAATGGTGAATCACTCAGGTAGGGTACTTTCCCTGAAGGTATAATATTTGCCACCTTTTCTAAATGAAGCTCTTGATCATCAAAAAATATATGCGGTTTAAAAGCTTCTAAAATTTTCATTTTTTCAACACCACCTAAGAAAAAAGTTTCATCCACATAGACACCCCAGTGACGAAGTGTTTTCACCACTCTCATTTCAGCAGGCGCACTTCTTGCGGTAATAATCGCAATTCGTATTGGTGAAAGTTCAACTTTAAAGGGTAAACGCTCTTGTAACCTTGAGAGCTTCTTTAAAAACGCAGCATATGGCCCTTCTGTCATAGGATGATCTTGTTGTATATTTTCACTTTCTTGAAAATGTTCTAATCCCTTCGTTTTGTAAACAATTTCACTTTCTTGATCAAATAAAACAGCATCTCCATCAAAAGCAATGCGCACTTGTTCTTTAGGTATAGCAGCGGGATCGCCTGGTGGCGCTTTAACAACAGCAACGGCACACTTTTTACCATCAATAACTTGCTGAGCATCGCTAATATTAGTCGTGAGAAAAAGATCGACGTCAAAAGCATCTAAATAATCAATAACAGGTTCCCCACCTGTAAAAGCATGACGTATGATATCTATCCCTCTCTCTCGGATATTTTGCAATACACATAGTCCGGTTTCAGGACTATTCCGAGACATTATGACAACATCAATTAAAGGTGACTCATCTTTAGGTTGATATTTATTTAAATTTAATAATGCAGCGACTAAAGGCATTCCAGTACCATCATTTAACGTATCATTTTCATGCTCAAGCATATAACTACGATATTCTTCAATTGCTGTTTCTTCGTCCTCATCAAACTTAGCACGAAAAACTTTATCGGCTTCACTTAAGTCAAACAAAGCGGTCGCTGTTATACCAATAACTAACGTATCTGATAACTCTACTGGCATCTAAACAAACTCCATATATTATTTTTCATAAACTTTTATCATTTTATTTAAAATATTATATATTTTATTTTTAAGTTGGTTTGGTTTGATAACTTCAACGTTATCTCCATATTTCATAATGTCTTGAATCAGCTCGCGGTCATCACTATAGGGGAAAGATAAAACATAATGATGGTCATCATCAAAATGACTGTTCTGTTTTGGGTGCCATTGTTCGGACGAAACCCATCTTGCAGTTTGAGGCTTGAAACGTAATACAGCTGTTTGTGTTTTCGTCCCCGTGAATATCCCATAACCGCTCCCTAGTTCTTCATCAAGAAGTTTGTTTGATACCGCTTTTGCTTTTTCTGGTAATAATTTTGATTCTTTAATCGATTCAATGGCAAAAGTGCGTAAGTTATTTCTTAAATGGCACCAAACATCTAAATACCAGTTATCGCGATAATGTACTAATCGTTGAGGTGAAACATCTCTTACTGATTCTGTGTCGTTTTCACGGCTGTAGTAAGTAATGTTTAATCGTTTTCTCTCAAGAACAGCAGATGAAATCATTTCAAAATACGTATGATCAATCGGACGGCTTGCCATGCTTAATATGCGAATACGTTTATTAATCTCACTGACAGAATGGTCACTAATTTCTAGCAAATTAGTAATGCGCTCCATTAACGGCTTGATGTGATCATCTAACATGCCTTCATGCAAGTTAGAGAGTAAGTGCTGCATGGTCAATAAAGCATGAATTTCACCCTCGTTCATCCAAAGCCCCGGCAATTGGAAATCAGAGTCTTTCTCGTAGCGATAGCCTTTTAATTCACGATCATATTCAATTGGGGCATGCATTCGGTCACGCAAATACTCTAAATCACGCTTAAATGTCGCAGGTGAAACTTCAAGATCAGCGAGGAACTTATCGCGCGACACGCCGTAGCGAGCATTTCGCAATAACGAATCAATTTTAAAGAAACGTTCCATCTTATCCATAGGTAACGGGTTTTCCTTATTGAGATAATAGAAAAAATGAGTGATTGGAGGGGGACAATCGACATTTATATCATAAGCAGATTCCACAATACATACACTCTATTTCGTTACTGAATTACCTATAACTGGTTATTTTTTATACAGTTTATTGGCTTAAGTCATAATTTTACGTATATGTAAGTATCTATCAGATAATGGCTCATAGAATGAGCCTGCTGTTAGAAATTAGGCGATTTCACCATCTTCCCACTGCAAAACTACTTCGCTAATACATTGTTTCGAAGGAAGCGTTGAATAATCAACTCGGCCCAGTGTTTCTGAAACAACAGTGGCATAATAAGCAACCAAAATATCAGAATCATAGAATGCATCGTACTCATCAATTTTTACTGCTTCTCCAGGCAAAACATCTTTATAGCTCAGCTCTTTACTTGCTGAAGAGCTAACTTCATCATCGATAGTTTGCATACCAGATGATGAATAAATCACTTCTTTTAATATTTCATCCGATGAATTTACAAAATATATATTTGTAATAAAGCTTGTCTCATTTTCACCTGCCGCCATCCAAAAAGTCGCTTTACGATCACCACCTTTACGTGGTGGTAATGGAGTAATTGGATCATACTTTCTTGATCTCTCGTTAAAGGGAACATATTCAAATTTGCTCATCACTCTTTTTTGTTCGAACATACTATTCTCCTAATTATTTAAAAGTTTTGTAATATCTTTATTACCTAAAGTCACCTTTGCTGTATTTCGATCCACAGCCGTTTCATCAATTAATTCGCCATCAGGATTAAAAACCAAATGTGCGTTTTCTGAAAAATTAAATACATAACGTCTAATTTCCCCCCACACATCTAAATGGCCGGATGTATTCTTATAATGTTCTGAAATTAACGTTTTTACGTATTTCACCTGCTCTTCAAGTGAAGGTGCTTTATATTCGATTGGAAGAGATAAGTGTCTATGCCCTTCCATAAAGGCCAATGCGAAAATGGGTTGAGATTTACGCCTAAACCCCGTATCAACAAACACATAAGGCTGGAATGCATACTTTAGTATTGTGGCACGAACTATTTGTTTCTCTGATTCATTCTGATAATCATTTAAATCAACGCCGCTTAATTTACAAAGCGCCTTAACAAATTCACAGTTTGAATATTTAAAATCAAAATAATTTTTATCCAGGCCCAAAAGTTCATCAGACAGTACGTTTGTCAGACGTTTAATTGTTTTATCGTTAATATTTCGATAACCAATTTTTCGTAAAATTTCGCCAGGTTCAATGTGTTTAAGTTTAGTAACAAGGGTGTTTTGTAGTGACATGAGATTCTCTCCTACTCGTAATAAAACCCATCAGCTAAACTAAAGCGGTTTTTGAGCATTCAATCTCATCCATCGTTTTAGCGGAATTTATTAAACGCCCGCAAGCTGATGCAAATCGGCGTTTTCTAACTCTAATTAATTGTAGTTCATGCTTAGGCTCATAGGGTGAGCCTTTCAGTCAAATTACTTGGTTACTTTATCAACTCGAGTAATAACAACCTTTTCAAAAGGATTTTTATCCGTACCAATATGTTTTTTAATACTATAATTGTGTTTAAAGTCTATCGCTTCTTGCTCAGTATCAAATACTTTACTGACTGCATAAGGGGACGAACTTCTATCATAGGTATCAATAGACTCGACAACATAATTGTAGTTTTCATGATTCGTCTTTCTTTTTTTACTCATACATTCTCTTAAATAAACCAGACAACAAGTGTAATTATAATGAAAGTACTAGCTCATAGAATGAGCCTAATACTAACAAGATTTTAAATAACGCGCATATTCACCACTCTCTTGATTCATAACAATCTCTAAACGCATTGTCGCTCTTGTCATCCCCGTAAAGAGTAAGTGTTGATACCAATCTTTATCGCTTGGCTCAACATCAATAAGAATAACAGCTGGTGCTTGTTGTCCTTTAAAACGACGTATTGACTCAAAATATAAACGACCATCAGTGAAAATTTGGTTACCTTTATTATCGTACTCACCCGTGAAATGCTTGATATCTAATGAACCAATTCTATCAACTGAACTTAAGATAGATGAGTTTGCGCCTTTCATTGTTAAAACAACGATCTCTTCATGTTTAAAACCTGCTTTAATTAAGCTCTGAGCCAGTTTACCAACGATTTTTACTTGTTCATCTTCTTTCTTATATCCTGTCACCTGTACTTTAAATCCAGGGAGTGAATTCATGCAGTCAAATTTAAATGGCAGTACATCATTAATGAAATTAGCAATACTTTCAGGAGAACGATAATTTTCTTTCGCATGATACGTAACAAAATCAGGTAATAAGGTTGTATCGGTACTTCTTACGTTCTGGTATGCATCTTCAAGCCACAAAATATCGGCATTATCTGTCAAAAACAGTTCTAAGACTTCATACCATGAGGGACTAAAATCTTGGCCTTCTTCTACGATTAATGTCGAAAATTGCCATTCCTCAGGAATGTCTGAGGCAATGACCATTTCCTGCATTTCTTTCCAAATTAAAGGATCATTCGTTGCTCTTTCATAATCAAATTTATGACCGAGGTGCGTTAAATATTTATCACACAGCCCATACCACGTTTCTACATACCCGCCTTTAGAAACATTGCTTTCAATTTTGTCTTTTAATGGGCGTGTATAACAAATCATCATGGGTCGGCGATTATTCGAAATAGCCTCTTCATAAATATGATGAGCAAGTTGTGACTTACCACAACCCGCAACGCCTTTAACTCGGAGGCGTAACGGTTTCATCTCAATATTAGAGATTGTTTTTAATAAACCACCACTTAATCGAGTAAATGCTTTAGATTGAAGATCTTTATAAGTATGAATATCAGGGTAGATGTCATATCGATCAAATAAATAATCTAACACAGACCGTGATGAATCATTTATATCATATGGTTTTATTAATTCTTGTATACGATTAGCAAGGTCTTCCTTCGACTTAGCATCGATGATACGATTTTTCTCTAACCCCGCCGCTTTCATATTTTTAATAAAATATTCAGGACAGTAAAAAAGATAATCAATATCCAGTTTTTCACCACCACTTACTTCTGAATACTTTGTACGTAAATTATCTAATGTGCGGTGTATTTGTCGAGATACATCTTTATTAGAAGCCCCATAACTTTTAACAAGACCTACGTCTGTTTCAAAAAGTGAGCCGTCTTTTTGCTCTATAACTAGAACTTTTCCATCACCATTAACCACAACAAAATCAGCTTCACCAAAATAAGTTTGCCCGTTATATCCTTCATGCGTCCAATGCAATCCATGAAAAACATGGTAGCTTTGAGGAAGTGACTTTTTCAAATAGAAAAGTGTAGCAAGTTCACCACGTTCAGCTTGAGCGAGTGTAATATCTCCAATATCATTAGGTATGATTCGAGCCATTAATAATCCTTCTATTCTTTATCAGGAGGTTCAATTCTATCAACAAAAACATAATTATCAGGATTTATTTTTTGTTCTCCACTCCAACGGTACGCAACTAATTTACCTGCTTTAGCGACACTATAATCAAGACAAGCAATATTATTTGCAAGAGGCAAAGGCTTCCCTTGCATCCAGTAGTGACCTAGGAATACTGGCGGATCATTGTGATCATACTCAACAAGATGATCACCTTCAATTTCATCATCAGGTATATGTGTTAGTGCATCTTCTGGTCCCATAAAGGCATCTTTGTAGTTTGTAGCACTTTGATCCCACCATCTTACTCTAATGTGATGACGCGTATTTTTATCTTTATCTTTAAAACTCATACCGCTAGGCAAAGGTATTTCTTTACCTTTTAATAAGGTTTCAATTGCATCATATTCCCAACATTCTGGATTGGAAGAATTTATAAGCATAGTTTCAGAGAGCACACTAGAACCATCATATTCTGATTTTATTTTATGTATATAATTTTTATCCCAGCAAGCATGAACAATATTAATTCCATCTAGTTCAAGCCAGAGAGGAAGCGTTTTAAACCAGGTAATAACAGAATCATAGGCCACTTTATCAGCTTCATATTCTGATAAAAAGGTGGCATGTTGTTTATAGTTTTTATCTGAATGTTCACGCAAATGCATCCCTAATGATTCATTATAGGTATGGTAAGCAATCGCATTAAACTCGTGGTTCCCCATGACTGATAATGCCGAGCCAGATTGGATCATAGGCCGAACTATTTCAATGACTTCTTTTTGAAATTTCCCTCTATCAATAAAATCACCTAAAAAGATGACTTTATGTTTTGAGTGTTGATGAATCCCCTGGTTACGCTCATAACCGAGTTTTTCTAACAAAGCCGAGAGTGTTTTAGCACAACCGTGTATATCCCCAATTATGTCATAATTCATTTTAATTAACTCACCTTTATATCGATTAAATGATCTTATCAAAATAACCAGCGGTATATCCCTAAGATGTTGATCACAATAAATGTGGCATTGAGTGCAATCAGACTATTTTCTTTCATCTTATACGCAACAAAGAACCATATTATTGATGATATAAAAAAAGGAAGGAAACCATATCGTGTCATATTAGGGACATTTAAACTGACCATAATGGCACCAATGATCCCCAAAAGAGTCGCCAGCCACTTCCAGTGCAATGTGTTAAACATATTGTCTCGCATTTAAATGTACAAGATATCATGTAGATGGCTCAGGGGATGAGCTTTCAATTATAATATGAGCAGTTACCGTAAATAACCACTTAACAATCGCAGTCAGGCTCACGTATTAAGCCACTCAATACGGTACTCTACTACATTAAATAACTTTATTACTTCTATTAAATGATTATACGCTACACTTATTAAATATGATGTCATTATAAGGAATGCACATGGAGTTAGACGATATTTTTAATGATAAAAGGACACCGCTTCAAAAAAGACGTGTCTGCCCGATGCGTGAGCAGTATCAATCGTGTCTTGACCTCTATCAAAAACATCATTTATCGAGTCTCATGTTACCCAGCATCGATTCTCTACCCGAAGAATTGAACAATTTTTTTTAGCCTTTTTATAGGTTTTACAACATAACATCAAAGAGGTCTGAAGGAATTAGTTTTACCTCTGGTTACGAAAAAATCCCTCCGTCCCTTTTTTTCCTTAGAAAACGATATTTCAATATTATTTTTGATTTACATCAAAACAATATAATTCTAAAATTGATATTATTAATAATAAAGCCTGAGAAAAAAACCTTAAAAATATAGCGGGAACATTGTGTAAACTTTATTAACTTAAAGCCTTAAACGGCAGGGATGTTAATATGTATACAGAACTTAAAAAAACTAAACTGTTTAGAAACAATTATTTATTTTATATTCTTCTATTTTTTCTTTTTACCCCTCTTCTTTCATGTTCTACCGCTTTGAATCCAGCTACAACGAATCAAGATAATGACATTGCAACTAAATTTCTAAGCGAGAAAGATCATACTAAACGTCCTCTACCTATACATTTAAGAAATAGAAAAATAACTATCACTAATTCTTCAACTAAAGATACTATTAAGTATTTAGAAAAAGCGAAAACAGAAAACGTTCATTTAATAATGCAAGCTAAAGCTAGCTTGACACAAAAACAAAAACAGTTTTTAAAAGCAAAAGGATTAAAAGTTCTTTCTCCAATTAATAATCATGCCTACTACGCTAGCATGAATAAATCATTTCCAATAAATGACAAGTATGTAAAAGAACTGGTTTATGGTCTAATAGCAATAGAATCTAGAGATAAAATTAATAAAAATCTTCTTACAATTGAACAAGCGAGTAAGTCTTATACAATTAAAAGGCCAAATAAGAAGAAGGTAATTAATTATGTTGTTAATAAAGATGGAACATTAAATCTTACAGTCCAATTTTATAAAGGCACTGATATTAAGCATATCAAAAAAGTCCTAAATATATACTCTAATAAATACGAACAATTATCCGATGAGTTTTGGAAAGTCAAATTAAAATACGCAGATCTAGAAAAGTTGGCGAACAAAGAAACCGTAAAATGGATAGACGCCGCACCAATCCCATTCCTTCCTGAAAATGACAACACTCGACATATACTCAATATTGATGAAATACAGGCTTTTAATGTCGGAACGGCAACTTATGGTGGTCTTGCGGGACAAAATATTGATATCGGTATTTTTGACGCTGGAGTTGACTCTGCTGGTCACAATGATTTCACAACAACATTAATTGACAATACTGCAAATACATTTTGGTCATTCCATGGAACGCATGTTGCCGGTATCGCACTGGGTAATGGAAGTCAGAGTAATCAGAACGATAATTTTGGCAACAACAATGGAGGAAATGCCTTTCAATGGAGAGGTATGGCTCCGTTATCAGATTTAATTGATGCACCATCAACAGATAGCCGAGATACTTCAGAAGTGCAGTCGTATATTAATACTAATGGTATGGATGTTTCTAATCACTCGTATTCGATTTCGTATGATGGTGAGTATAACGCAGATAATATACTGCTTGATCAAATAATTCGTGGTGATGCCACTTTCAATGGTAATCCTATCCCTCCCAGACTGATGGTATTTTCCGCAGGTAATAATGGTGAGCGAACCCAGTGGGGCGGTGAACAAATCGGTTATTATTCCAATACAAAGCAAGTTAAAAATGCAATAGTTGTTGGAAACTATGATGGTGTCGAAAATCGTATTAGCACAACAAGCAGTTTAGGGCCCGCATATGATGGACGAATAAAACCAGATGTTGTCGCCCCTGGTGAGAATATCATGTCAACTGGCTACTGCGATAATAATGCAGATCCTGCTTGTAGAAACCCAGCTACCGGTAACCCGCCACGTCAAAACTTCTATGAGGTACATAGTGGTACTTCGATGGCTGCACCAGTGGTCACTGGTACTATTTCACTTATTCTGGAACAGTGGAGTACAAAATTCGGGGTAAATATTGATACTAATCCTCCTCTACCATCCACGCTTAGAGGTATGGTTATTCATTCTGCTCGTGATATCTCTTCACCATTAATGTTTGATAATGAAGATGGGCCTGTATTGGCCTTTATGGGTCCAGATTATGTTACCGGATGGGGCATGGTTGATCCAGTGAAAGCATTATCAACTTTTGATACACACGAAATTGTTGAAAATTCTGTAAATGAAACATGTGATAAAAAAGAGTACAGGTTTTATATAAAACCAAATAGAGATACACCTTTGAAGGTTACAATTGCATGGGATGATGTGGAAGCGGTAGCAGCAGCGGCTCGCAGTACGACCCCCTTGTTAGTAAACGATTTGGATTTACATTTGATCGATCCAAAAGGAACGATACACTATCCTTGGGTTCTTAATCAAAGGGCTTTCAATTCTTTAAATAATCCGATCCCACCTTATCTACAAACCTGTGGTACCAACATTCGTGTCGAAACAGAGATGCAACCCGTTGCTAACCCAAACTTTATAGCCATTGGAGATCCTGCAAATGTTAATGATAACTTAACACTCAATGAACTACAGCCAGCTCGTTTTGGTAAAGATCATTTAAATAATGTTGAAGTTGTTTCTACACAACCTACAGGTGGATGGTGGACTGCAGTTGTAACAGGTTTTGATATTGTAGATGGGCCACAGGATTTCTCTATAATATATCCTGAAAGTGAATATGTTCCACCGACGCCTGTTACACCTAAACCGACTGGATTTAACGCAAGAAAATTCAAATTAAATCGTGTACTCTTATCTTGGGACTCTATGACTAATATCGATAATTTTGAAATTACCAGGACATCCGGCACAAATACGAGAACATGGACAGTTGCTGGTACTGGTACGCTCTTTATTACAGAGCAACCTATTTGCTTCTCATACTCTTATAAAATTCGCGCCGTTAGAAATAATGTTAAATCTGCACCTGCGGGTCCTGTGTATCTACGTATATTAGACCCATCGTGCCCATTTTGATATTTGGTTACCAAACAAAAGCGGACATCCCCTACTGGCCGTAAGCTACCTGTCACGGGTTTAGTAAACCCCGTTACGTTAATATCCTGTTTACGTAACCTGGCAGCAACATGAATCACTCTTAAATTTTATGTACTGCGATAGATTTAATACCTGACTTTGGAATTACTATGACACCGTTATTTTCTTTATCATAAAGAAACACATAACTGGTGTTTTGCATTATATAGCTGTGCTTATTATATATTTTATAATTATCTGTCCATGTAACCATATGATTATCTTTAAACTTCCCTTCTTCAATGTCTTCTATATCGCCATGTATTTTAAGCGCTATATTACCGCAAAAGAAAAATACTCCGTATATACTTACAATTACGGGCAAGGGGTTTTCAATATATTTCCAAAAACTCCATCGAGGCATCCATTTAAAAATTATAAGGATAAATAAAGCAAAAGACAATAATGACCATTCGATTTCTTTTGCAGTAAAATATCTAAATACAACCAATATAATCATCAAGTAAGGTAAGCTTTCAATTAGCCAGTCACTTAATTTATCCTCAACTTTAGTATTAAACTGCTTTTCATGGGTTTTTGTATGAATTAAGTCATCATATCCTGACATCATAAAGAAAAACATGATAACCGTACTTATAAGTGAAGCTAAAATTACGTCTGTACTACTTGACACATAATCAGATATTGTAAAAAAATCAGATGTATTAATATCGAAATATCCAAGCAAATTGGCGCAATATAAATATCCACTAATTAAAAACAGAGTTGAACCAAGGCTAGCTGCCAATATCGCGTTAGCTGAAGTTAGCTTTATAGGTGTTATAGATTTAATTTTTTCACTTTCTATTTTCTTCTTGGTTTTTTGCTTTATTATTTTTCGCGTATCTAAATAGTCTTTTTTAATTGACTTTTTTAATATTTTAAAGCTTTTATCATCAAGAGGTTCAGCTTGATTATATACAGATTTAGCTTTATCAATATTTTCATTATAATTATCATTTGAAGTCCCCATCTTAACGAATAAATGATATGTAAAGGCAGTCAGCAAATGATAGTTCGACATCAATATATTAATATCATTATGAGCAATCATCACATCATATAATTCATCAACAACTTTATCGTCAACATTTGAACTTTCCTCATCATCTTTCAAACCTAGCAATTTACTGCTTACCATCGCAGACAAATCAAGGTTTACACTAAGCATTTCATCAGGATATTTAGAAAATGTTTCAAGATATACTTTACTAAAAATCAAGTTTGAACATTTTCTCCGCAACCTTATAACATGCCGAGCGAATAATACTGACAAGCTCAATGCTAAATTGATCATTAGTGTACCAATGTAATGTCTTATATTTTTCAAAATCATGTTAATTATCACCGAAGGAAGAAATAACCTGCCAAAACAATTGCAGTATATATTTTCAAAAAGCATACAATACCACATAACTGTATTTATTATTTATTACAGTTATGAGTTTCATTCGATTTAATTATTGTTGTGGTTATTTTTTGCTTGCAGAATAACAATCCCATGCAATCATTTATACATGAAAGTAAATAACGAATCGAAAAACCTACTCGACTGGAAAGCGGACTTCGATAAATGGATTGAACAAGGTACCGCGAAAAGTACCCGTCGTGACTATGATCGAGATATCACGTATTTCTGGAGATAGGTAAAGGAACATTTATCTATAAAAGCATATAACTACCCCGTAGCTCCAAAAGTAATAATACAGCTTTATCTCTATCATTTAAGTGAAAACAGTCCGAGACGATTAAAAGTCAGCACATTACGACGTTATTTAGCCAGTGTGTCGATAGGACATAAAGAAGCTGGGTTCGCTTCCCCCACAACGAATGACCAGGTCAAATTATTACTAAAAAGAGCCAAATCAGCCCGCATCGAACGCAAACAACAAAAAGCAGCTATCACGCGTGACATACTCGATAAGATGCTCGTGACCTGTGATAAAACGCTTATCGGTGTAAGGGATAGAGCTTTGTTACTTGTGGCATTTTGTTCAGGCGAACGTCGTCGAAGTGAAATCGCAAATCTATCAGTTAACGACATCACCAAAACAAAAAACGGTTACCTGATTACATTAGCGAAAAGTAAAACTGACCAGGATGCAGATGGGTTTAGTGTACCGATATCAGGCGATGCAGCTACCACCTTAAAACAATGGTTACTCAAAAGTGGGATACGTAAAGGAAAACTCTTTAGGGGAATTAAATCTGACATTACTCTGTATGACAGTATTACTGGTACCAGCATCAATAAAATCGTAAAGAAACGAATAAAGTTAATTGGGTTAGATAACAAGCTTTATAGTGCGCACTCATTACGCGCAGGATATATTACAGAGTCGGAAAATAATGGGAAAATGATTTATGAAGCGATGCAATATAGTGGGCATCGTGATCCAGAAACGGCACAAGGTTATATACGAATTAAGTAAAAACAGACCTGCAATTAAAAACTTCATTAAACTGTTGTCATCGATGTATGACTTATACCTCTGTCTGACATCACATTCAATTTCACATTAATCATTTGTTTCATGCTGTCAACATGCGAAATCACACCCACCATGCGACCACTATCTTTTAGTTTAAGAAGAATATTAACCGCATTTTCGAGTGATTCAGGATCTAAACTCCCGAAGCCTTCGTCAATGAATAAGGTATCTAATCGTATGCCTCCTGAATAAGCCTGAACCGTATCAGATAACCCCAAGGCTAGTGCTAATGCAGCCATGAACGACTCTCCACCAGATAATGTATTCGCCGAACGGGCTTCACCCGTAATGTTATCCTGGACAATAATATCTAACCCTGACTGAAGCCGCATATCATCGACATTTTCGTTCCGGTATAACTCGTATCGATAATGACTCATTTCAAGTAATCGTACGTTAGCAGCCACAAGAACATCATCCAGCAGTATGGATAATACAAAGCGTTGTAAGTTGGTTTTGTATTGATTATCACCGTTAACCACACCACTTAACTTTCCAATCACGCCATACTGTTTCTCAAGCTCAACTGATTCTTTTGCAGCGGTGGCGAGTTCGGCCTTTAATTTTGTTAATTGTTTATGGCGTTGTTCTGACTGGTGATACTCTGTCTCGGCATCATTTTTAACCTGGGTTTGTGTGGCTTCACTCTCTGCAAGCTTAATTAAATCAGCACGTTCTTTGCCTTCAATATTTTTCGTTTTTTCTGCTAACTTTTCTTTTCCCAGTAACAGATTGTCATCGTATTCACGAATATGTTTTTCCAGAGTTTCAAAATCAGTTTTTTCCATTAACATCGCACTAAACTGCGCTTCATTTTCAATCTCGTGTTTTTCTAATAGTGTCAGCCATTTTTTCTCGCTTTCATTACACACTTTTTCGCTTTGTGTTTTTAATTCTTCTTGTTTTACTAACCTGGTTTGAATTTCAATCTGTCTATCGCGCGCTACTTGGTGGCGTTTAGCTAAACTATTCACTTTTTCTATTAATGCTGTTTGGTCACTTTTTTCACCTGCCAGAGTTTGAATAGCTTTACCCTCTTCGCGGAATTCTTCCGGGATACTTTTAAGTTTTTGCTCATATGTTGTGTTGACAACCGTGTATGCTGTACTTAGTTCTGATTCCTTCTTTTGCCCCTCAGTATAAAGTGCTTCATTTGTCTTAATATCATTTGTGGCTGTCTCGATGGTCTTCTCTAACCCTATATTCACTTCGACCTGAATTTTTAGTGCTTTTATCTCACCCTGAAGCGCTTTTAAATCAGCGCGGCGTTGCTCAATCCCCACAGCCTCAAACTCTTTCACTTTCTCACGTAACTCATCCAATTGCGTCAGACTAGTTTTACGTTCTTGTTCTTTTGCAGCATATTGCTGTTTTAACGTCTCAAGTGATTCCCTTGCATCATCCACATTTTTTTGGGCATCATTTAATTCATCTTGGGTCGGTAAATACTCTGATGACACTGCAAGTTGGGGATGTTCTGTACTACCACAAACAGAGCAGGCATCACCGTCTTTTAATTCTTTCGCCAAAAACGCCGCCTGACCATTGTTCCAGGCTATCGCCAGCTGGCCACATGTCCTATCTTCTTTATCAAAAAGTTCTTGTGCCTTGGCGATATTTGTATCGAGTGTTTTCGCTTCGCTTTCTATCCTGATAAATTCAGTTTGCGCGTCTTCTTTCGCTTTAAGCTGAATACCTTGTTCTTTCATTTCAGTTTCACGCTGTTCCTTTTCTGCGAGAACTGATATTTCTTTCATCCCAACACGTAATGTTGCTTCCGCTTCTTCTTTTTGTTTCTTATCAGTTTCTAAGGTTTGATTTAATAACGTCGCATTTTTTTTAGATTTAGTGTGCGCATTTTTTGCTTTTTCTACTTCGGCAAAGGCTCCAGTCAACCCGTCGACATCTACCACAATTTTTTCTAATGCCGCAATTGAAACCGTGTACGCTTCGATTTTCTTTTGATCTTGGGGTAATGATTTTTGTTCTTCATCTAATGCTGCAAGTTTCGTATTTGCCGACTCGAGACTTTTCTTCTCTGCTTCTATTTGCCCAACATTTACTTGGTGGCTTGCCTTAGCTTTATTTAAATCAAGATAGAGCGGTTCAATTTCCCTAGCTAAGGTTGCGTCGGCTAACTGATCTTTTTCTTTTTTGATTTCCGCATCTTGGACCACCAAACTTTCATATTGCTGCTTTGCCGTATCCTGCTCAGTAAAAAGTACTTCGATTACCTGTGCATCATGAATGTTCTTTTGTGCTACCTCTAATGCTTTAATCGCGGCCTTACGTTTAATCTCTAATTTTTCCAACTTGGCAATAAGTCCTTTTAACTCCTCTTCAAGTGCATCTGCACTTTTAAGATCCAACGCTTCTAATTTTGCTTTTTGCTTTGTACCTGCATCGATTAATTGTTGTTTTATTTCATTTGCCCGGGCTTTAAGTTTTTCCTGCAGTTTCCGGTACATATCTGTCGAAAATAACTTCTGAAAAATTTCTTCCCGTTCTGTTGATTTTGCCGACAGCATTTTTCTAAATTGCCCTTGTGGTAACACCACTACCTGGCGAAACTGATCGCCCGATAACCCGGTCATCGCCACCACGACTTCATTCACTTCCGTAACTTTTGAGCCGGCGATGAGCTTTTCCTCACCATCTTCAATCTCGTGTAAGTAAGCCTCAGCTGATTGTTTAACCTCTTTATCGCCTCGCTTACTGGCGCGAATTTGATCCGGTACGCGCTTGATTTGATACCGCTTACCATTTAACTCAAATGTAAAGGTTACTTCTGTGAGTGTTTTATTATCACTATGATGACAACGCATATCTGAGCCGGTACGTTCTTTGCCAGTTGTTTCCCCATATAAGGCGTAACATATCCCATCTAATATCGTACTTTTGCCTGCACCTGTTTTGCCATTAATCAGGAATAACGGGTTTTCACCTAACTCGGTAAAATCAATCTTTTCTTCATTTTTAAAGGGACCAAAAGCGGTCATATTTAAATGTAAAGGACGCATTTATTCTTCCCCTTTATGTAAGTCAGTCAGAAATTGATCCACGATACCTTGCTGCTCATCATTCAAATCATCCCCGGTCATTTGTTTGAAAAAATCGATAAACATCGGCATTTCACCTTTTTTAAGATTTTCACGTTTAATGGCCTGGCGTTCTCCTCCTTTTACAAGATTCGGGCGCTGCAGTTCTAAAACATTGGGATATACTTGGCGTAGCTTGGCCATGGGTTCAAACAAGGCTTCATCATCAAGCAAACGAACTAACAAATAATCTTCTGGATTGAGGTCCTTTTTTGCTGCCTCTAATACATCAGTCAGTTTCCCCTCAATAATGCGCATATCCCGTAAAGCATCTAATGGGACTTGTTCAATTTTGCATTTGCCCACGGCATCTATCTCAACCACGGTAACGGATTTCTTTTGGTTAACTTCTGAAAATGAATACTTCAAAATAGAACCTGAATACCGAATGGTTTCCATGCCCTGGTGTTGTGGTGCGTGTAAATGACCCAACGCGGTGTAATTAAAATCAGCAAAAACTTTATAGGTGACTTTATCTACTCCACCGATAGATGATAGCTCGCGTTCTGACTCGCTCGATTCACTACCATCGATAAAGCAATGACTCATCACAACACAGCGACGGTCAGGCCCATTATCGGCTTTAATATGATCTGTTACGACGGTTAACCCCTCTTCATGCGTATGCACATCGTCGCCAAAAACATCCCTCACCACCGCAGGTTCAGCATAGGGAAGTGGATAAAAAGCCACCTCACCATACTGATCATTTAAAATAATTGGTTTTATGTCTTTGGTTAATTCACCAACAATATGGATTCCCGTTTCAGATAAAGGGGTTGAAGCAAACCCTATACGGGTTGCACTGTCATGATTACCCGAACTTAAAATAATTGGGATGCCTAAACCCTTATAGACACGTTCGATTATTTCATTGAGTAACCTTATCGCATCATTTCCTGGCAAGGCACGATCATAAATATCACCTGATACAACAATTACATCAACATGATGCTCTTTTGCGATACGTAATATCTCATCAAAGATATAGCGTTGGTCTTCAAGTAGCGAAACATTATGAAACTGCCTGCCAATGTGCCAATCAGAAGTGTGAAGTATGCGCATAAAAAACACTGACCTCTTTTAAATATCATCAAATTGAGAGTCTAGCACTCACTGTAGCTCACTGTATGAGCCTCTATTAAAGCAGTTAAATTACACATAAAGGTTTTTTAAACAACAAATTAACATAACGGGTTTTACGTAACCTGCTCAAGTTAAAACGCGTCAACGTAAACAAACGATAAATTAAAAAGGTGTTAGTTATTTTCTTAACTTCACGCGTTGAGGGAGCCGTGTGAAAAGGTACTGTATTTGTGTAAACCTGCTTTATAGCAAGTTCAGTCCAAGGACTTCAATAACATATTATTTTTATATTATTGACCAACTATAAGCAAACACGCCACACAGAACAAGCACGATCCCTGGTGAATTATTGACCCCTTTTTTAGGTTGCGCTCCCCCTATATCTGCTCTATTCTTTATGGAGAACATTTAGAGAACATATAAGCCGTTCTAAGCCCTGTTAACCCTTAAAAAACGTTATTCCTATGCCAGAAATTGCTGTGCCACATCGCCCTCCCATTTCCTCTGATTTAATCTCAGAACCGTGGCCACGTGTCATTATTCTGGTGGACATGAATGCTTTTTTTGCCTCAGTGGAGCAGCATGATAAACCCGAGTGGCGCGGACGCCCCGTCGCGATTACCAATGGCATCCAAGGCACCTGCATCATCACCTGCTCGTATGAAGCCCGCGCCATGGGGGTGAAAACCGGCATGCGCTTAAAGCAAGGGTATGAAAAATGTCCTACATTAATTCAGTGCCCTGCTCATCCTGAGCGCTATGCCGAGGTATCCACGTCGATTATGTCTGCTCTATACAACATTACACCGGACGTTGAAGTCTTCTCTGTTGATGAGGCGTTTCTTGATGTTACTCGTTGCCAGAAAATCCTCGGTTCACCCGAGGAGATTGCACAGTTAATTAAACAAACGGTTTATAACGCTTCGGGCTTGCTTTGTTCGGTTGGTATGAGTGGTGATAAAACCACCGCTAAACATGCCGCAAAACAAAACAAGCCTGATGGCTTAACCATTGTTCATCCTTTACAAGCAAAAAAATATTTACACAATGTACCAGTAACTGAACTTTGTGGCATTAACAAAGGTATTGGTGGTTACCTGGCCGATCGAGATGTATCCACTTGCGGTGACATGGCCAAGTTACCTATTAGTGAACTTGGCCGTCGCTTTGGGAACATCGGCCGGCGCATATGGAAAATGTGTTCAGGAGAAGATCCCGATAAAGTAAGCACTGAAGTTAGCGCACCTAAATCAATTGGCCATGGCAAGGTAATGCCTCCTAACACAACCGATAAAGACACGCTTCTGATGTATTTATTACACATGAGTGAAAAAGTTGCCGCGCGTTTGCGTCGTTATGATTTACAAGCTAATCATTTTTTTATTGGTTTGGGTACAACTAAAGGTTGGATAACCGTTAAACCACGCCTGGCAAACCCAACTCAGAACGAACGATTGGTTTATGCTTTATGTAAAACCTTTTTAGATAGTGAATGGAAAGATAAATGGGATAGTCCTGGTACGCACCAGGTACAAGTCACCGCACTTAATCCCCACCCTGTTACCGGACAACTTTTGTTATTTGAAAATGATGATGATTTAAGTTTGGGAAAAACTCATCATCATGTAATGGATAATATTAATGCTCGTTATGGTGAATTAAGTTTAGCCCCTGCGCGATTACTTAATCGTTCCAGTATGCCTAATGTGATTGCCCCCGCTTGGAAACCGTTTGGTCACCGACAAACTATCGATAAAACAAAAGAAGGTAAAAACTAATGTGCGGGGGTGTTTATTACAGTCATGACGGTCAGGATGTGCGTATTTATTTCCCTAATCCAAAAGCATTATTGCCTGTAATCACTAAAGATAAAAAAACTGAATTGTTACCCTGGGGACGACGCAAAGAACAAAAAGGACATTTACCTTTGGGTGGATGGGCTCGGCTCGATTCAATCTATGCCGGGCGCTGGGATAAATGGTTTCCTGTACCGGTAAAGTTACCTATTAAGCAGTTCATGGAAAAAGATATACAGGGAACAAGCCACTGGTTCGATATTACCAAGGGACAATTTATTCAGGGTTTAATTGCGCGTGACAAATATGAACAACGCGTTTACGTTGTTACGATTACGCCCGAGTTTGAAGATGCGGTACATCATCGCTGGCCACGTATTCTCTCTGGTTGTTAATAACAGAAGCCAACATAACCGTGGTTACATAAATCAGATTGCGTAAGCCCTAACTTAACAAAACTTGGAGCTGGTTACGTTAACAGAAACGTTTATTAAACTGTACACACGTCAAGGCAAGAGAATTACTTAATATGTCTAATATAGAAATATATTTTGTAAACACTTTCTCAATATTTCCCCAAGTATTCAAATTATCTTTTCTTGGTTAAGCCTAAAGGTGAAATCACCATTTCCTTCAAACTTCAAACTTCAAATTTTCACATCCAACGAATTCTAAATCTGCGTTAAGCATGTCTCCCCATTTCGGGTTATCTATTTGTTCTTCGTAGTTCTTACCCCATCCTTCTAGATTAGTTATTGTTAGTTGGTATTCAATTGATAACACTTCTCGCTCTACTATTTTAGTCCAATCATCCATATTTATTTCCTTTTCAATATTTATTATTATATTTTCAGAATTTTTATTAATACTTAGCATCAATCACAAGAATTTAGCGATAAATGCTTCACTATTATTAATAGTGCGAGTTTCAACTTATTTTACGGATTAACGATTTATTTTTTTAATAATAATAGAAAAATAAAAGTACACATAAAAAGGTTTTATGTGTATTCATAAATAGATGTCGTTAAACCAATCCTATCGGAAATTGTAATAACCGTTCATAAACGCGGAATAGTTTTATTAAGCTCAGTATAAAAAGATTTTGAATTATTACTTCCTGTGGTAATTACAGACAGAACGTATCCAGCATTCGCATAGCTTGACTACCTAAATAGCACGAAATGCTGGATACGTTTTCATTATTTCACTACGGTAAGGTGTGGTTCGATTTTTCTGATATAAATTACTGGCTCCTCTGTGTAATAATTTGAGCCGCTTGGTTCAGCTAATAACCATACCCCTTTAAAATCTATATAATCTTCAGAATCAATGTAAACAGGTTCATCGCAAACATCGTCGAAAATAATATTCTCAGGTATTTTCTTAAAACCAACGTTTGGTACCCATTCATAATCTTCACCAAAATTTACTTCTTCGTTGCTTTTTAATAGGCGATATCCAGACGGCAGGCTTGGATAGCCTCTGTTAACGAAAATTTGAATTTGATTAAGGTCTTCATTATAACGAGCTTCATATACCGTATCGCAGAGGATACAAGTACAGTCCCTGTCTTTATATTTTCTGATTGTAAAATGCAAAACCTGAAAGCACTCAACACAGTCAAACTTTAACTTACAATCAAAATAACTCTGTAAATATAAGGATTTTATAGTCTCTTTATTTTTAGCCATCTCTCTCTCCATACTAATTTATGTGTAACCAGGCACATAGTTTCTGGTCGTCACAGATATAGCAGGTGTATACTCTGAAAAAGCATTGTTATTGCGACAGAAATATCTTTTTATCTATATTTTTTACACAAATTGACATATTCACTTATCAATTAATTGCATCTTAAGCTTTCTGCTATGTCTTGTGGCACGTTCAATACTGAAAATGGGTTGTAGTATCTTTTCGCGCTCATCTTTTAACAGGTTAATCTGTTTGTACACACTCATTAACTCTGTTTCGAACCGGCGGAATCCGGATTCCCTTATTATTTCCCGATTAAGGCTATCAATCCGCCTCACACTTCTCTTCCATTTGTGCACATTAATCAATAACTGGTTCCAGCTTGGTCCCTGTATGCATCCGATCGTTATGGGTTTATTAATTTCAATCTCCCACCTCACTGAAGGTGATAAATGCCGACGTTCTCCAATAAAGTTAAATTCCAACATCAAATCATCGAGTTTGTCATCAATAACATCTAATCTATCACTTGCATTACTAAGCACAGAACCTATTTCAGTGAGAATATTATTACGTATATGATATAAATAACTGCGTTTTGTACTTACCCAATCAGGCATCCTCATTATTTCCACAGATGAATCCATTACCTTTGCTTCTATCAGAGGGATTTCTTTAATTGCTTTATAAGCCTTCTTAAGTATTTTAGATGCCTTAGCCATTTCTCGAACCTGACTTTTAAAGTTGTCTCTGCGGCACACCGCCTCAGCATAAGCGTCCGCAGTAAAAATTCTTTTTACATGCAATGTGGTTGGCCACTTTAATCTAACGGGGGGAGTTTTCTTTTGTTTCGTCATCACCCACCATTCAGGTGTTCTCAATGCTTCAAGAAAAAGAGTTCGCCCTTTTTGTACAGAGGGCCAGACGAGCTTTAAATCACGCGATGCGCGTTTCCGTTTAACCTTTTTACTGTTAAAATAATTTATATGAGAAGTCACTCTCTTTTCACCTTTCTCAAAACGACATAGTAATTCAGATAGATGCGTAGACAGACCTTCGATAAGTTTCGGACGTGCTTCTCTCGCTTCTTGAATTTTTTTCAAATGTTTCTGTAATTTTTCTTCATAAAAAATAATCGTTGCCATTTAAACTGGACCTCAGTGCTAATTTATACAAATTTATACTATTAATAGCAGGGGGCTGAACAACAACAGTTCAATAACAGTTCAACAACAGTTTGTAATACGTATGAAAACAATACGTCATACGTATGTATGACGTTTAATTCTATTTTTGTCCTTTTTGTATGGGGTGCAAAATACGTACAAATACAGTATATTGTGAGTATATTGTGAGTATATTATCAGTACGAGCATACGTAGCTTATGTAATAATTACACTGCATGACCACTATCTTATAAGTGCATATTTTTATTGGTATTTTTTAATTCTGTTTTTATATTTTTTTACCCAAAGGTACAACAAGACCGTCCGGTTTTGCCTCTAACTTTACTTTCACATCTTAACTATCAAAAAACGATCACTTTTTGAGATTCCTTACGACTATTAAACTTCAGTTAATACGGGATTCACCTTGTTCGCCCTCCCCTTAAACAGCAGTATCGTGCTCTTATTCTTGGAAGCAGCATAAAAGCCAGGCAATGAGGTATATGTATGTTCACCCGTGTGACGGGTGAACATATAGCATCACGTCTTCTTTTTAGTCTTGAATAAGCGCGGTGTAACCGCGCTGTCTACACCAAGGTATACCCGGAAGTGTCTCTCATCATGTTTTATTATCGCTGACCTGGTCTTGTAGACCAGGTTTTTAGAAATTCGTGGTCTTATAATGAGAGCAAGTTACAAACCTAACGGTGTCACTGGTTGAAAAATATTCATACGTTCAACAGTAACATTGTAACGTTTAGGGTCACCCAAAAGACGATTCCTCATACATGGGTCATAAACTTAAAGTGACGCTCAGTGACATACAACAGTCGGTCTCATAAAACAATTTTTATAAAAGTTATTACTTGCGGCACAAAATTGAATACGCAAGATGAGTTACATGACAACGACAACAAAATGGCAACAAGATTACGACCGCTGGATTGAAGACGGCATATCAGCAAGCACACGACGTGCTTACAAACGCGATATCGCTTATTACTGGTCATGGATTAAAGAACATCATAACGAGGACATTTGCTATCCTGCTTCGTCTGACGCGGTCTTACAGTTTTGTCTTTATCATATTGATATTAATAGTCCATATCCTCTTAAGCTCTCAACGCTTCGACGTTATCTCGCGTCATTGTCTGTTGCACATAAAGAATTAGGTCATCCCAGTCCAACAACGAATCCCAAAGTCAAAATGCTCTTACGTCGTGCCAGGGCCGCAAAACAAGAACAACTAAATAAGAAAGCAGCAATCACACTGGATATCTTACAAGCATTAATAGCGACCTGTGATGACAGTTTAACCGATCTACGTGATAAAGCTGTGCTACTTGTTGGATTTGCTGCCGGTGGGCGTCGTCGCTCCGAAATCGTCAGCATCCAGCTTGACGATCTCAAACTCATTCAGGAGGGCTACACCCTCACCATTAGAAGAAGTAAAACAGATCAACTCGGTGATGGGCATACGGTCCCGCTCTATGGCAAAGCCGCGGTTGCACTCAAAACCTGGCTCGTTAAAAGTGGAATACGAAAAGGCCCACTCTTCCGAGGTATAAAACCTAACAATGATTTATATGATGCCATCTCTCCTCGCACAATTAATCTCATCGTTAAACGTCGAATAAAAATGATAGGCCTCAATCCCGAGAGCTTTGGGGCACACAGTTTACGTGCTGGGTTTATTACAGAAAGTTCAGTTCAAGGTATTAACCTCACTGAAGCGATGATGCTAAGCGGCCATAAATCCATCAAAGTCGCACAAGGCTACTGTCGTGAGACTAATTTACAAACAAACAAAGCAAGTCGACTTATTTAAAAATTATTTTATTACATCATGTAATAAGCCCTTGTGGTACAAAAATGACACGGTACTGAGTAAAAAATGACTTAGAAGACAGTATGAAAAATGAATTCGGCATCAATATTAGACGATATGTCATGGCGTTTGCGAAACGTTATTTACTCTCAGTGAAAGTCAGTCTTGGACTACTGATGTCAACCACAGGACAGTGTACTCACTGAGACAGCATTATACTATTGGGATTCGAAACACTCATTAATCAGTTATTGGTCGATACGCAATCACAAAAAGGTACCTATGGAAACAAACAAAAAAATTATTTATCTAGATGAATATAGAGATCGCCTCGACTATAAGCACCAACGCTATAACATCCTTGCATTAGCTGAAAATAAATTCAACAGTCGCGATAAGGCAGAAGCATGGATTACAACCCCCCATCCTATTATCGACATCCAGCCCCAGGCACTTCTGGGTACACCATTAGGTTATCACGTGCTCGAGGACATGCTCCATCATGAAAATGCAAGATGGGCAGCTAATGTAATCACAAACCACACGATTAAAAATGAATCCAGGTAAAACAAGATCTGATGAATGTTAGTAAGATGTTAACCATTATTTACAGAACATCAATATCCTCAACATCAAAGATAGAGAATTAATATACACATATCTATATAGACAAACAGAAAACAGTATTCACATATCGCAAAACTAAAATTAGCTTCAAGCTTATCTAATAATAACTAGCACTTATTGCTATACAATTACAAATTACAAAGTAAATAACTTAACAAAACAAATTATTTTATTAATAAATAATATTGTGGTGCAGGGTTAGCTCCATATTGCTCATAAGACAAACAAGGAGAAACCAAAATATCAGCATCCAACAAATTAAAGAATTATCGAAAAGATGAAAATATTATCATTTTTCTTATAAAAAAGTGTTGCGGTCCAGTATCGGCTCCTTATTGTAATAAGACAGGTAAGGAGAAAACACGATGTCATCATTAAATAAAGTTATAAATCATCTCAAATATTTCACTCATGAATTCACCTATGAAATCATAAAGATAACAATAGTCCTTTTATGTATTGCAGGGATAACTGGGAATTATTCAAAACTATCCTTTAGTTACGTTCTTTCTCTGGAAACTTTTCTTGGAAGTTTATTCTATATAACCAAGATTTTGGTCGGTGGAGGGAAATGCAAAAACAAACAACATTATCCACATCGATAACATATTTCACAAGCTCGCCTTAGAAAGAAGAAAAGAGAAAGGAGAAAATGCCATTAGTAGCCTTTAAGACATTTCAAGACTGGGATCATGTAAGTAAATGGCTTTCCACTTATGACTATGAACTTGGAGGTTGGCCTGACGAATTACTGGACACTTATCATGGTTACTGTTTAGTCATCCAATCTCTTGAAGATTTGTGAAACTTATAAAGTTTAAATGCTGAAGCATATGAAACAACGCATGAGTGTTGGGTTAGAAATAACGCCCCACTCACAAAAGAACTAAAAATAGGATATTAGATATGAAAATAAAAACAGTATTTGCAATATTTTTAACGTTACTTCTTACTGCTTGCGGTAATGGCGGCCGCACAAGCTCTACACCTGTCGTTACTTTACCAGACACTGATACAGCAACATCTTCTACAACTGTATTGACTAATCCTCAACGCGTGAAAGCCGATAAAGCATGGGCAAAAGGTTTTTATGGTCAAAATATTTTGATTGGCGTGATTGATTCTGGTGTACGAGCCTCTCATACAGCATTTACCTCTGGCCGTGTACGTGGGGATTTAGGTTATGATTTTGATGCTAAAGTAGCAGATACAACCGATCCCGTTTCTGGTGAGGGTCACGGTACGAAAGTTGCCAGTGTTGCGATTGGTACTACAGCATCAACCATTGGTGTTGCACCAAAAGCAGAAGTCATTCCATTAAGAATATGTCTCACTGATTGTGTTACAACAATACGCGATAATATGCAGTTCAAAGATGCCTTTGCATGGGCGCATATGCAAGGTGCTAAAGTGATCAATTATTCGCTCTTTACTCCTTTTAGCTCAATTGATTTAAGTCCAGGGTTAGCTAATGATCCATTGTATGAGGCGCTTATCACAACAGGCATTAATGATATTGTGGTCGTCTTTGCTGTCGGTAATAACGGCAGTACTGATGGACCGGTGCAACCTGCTCGTAATGTAGATGAAGCACACTATGGCGGAAACCTGATTGCTGTCGGAAATGTTTTAATAGATCCATTAACTCAAAAACCATCAACTTTAGACCCAACATCAAATTATGCAGGACTAGCAAAAAACAAATACATCGTTGCGCCTGGTGCGACTAATGCTGCGTCTCATGCAAGCGACACAGAGTATGTTTCCTCTAATGGGACTAGTTTTGCTGCCCCGCTTGTGGCTGGCGCAGCAGCTCTAATACGAGAGGCTTATCCTGCATTAACAGCCGCACAAGTTGTCCAAGTTCTACTAAATTCTGCAGATGATTTAGGTGACGCAGGCGTGGACGAAGTTTATGGCCATGGCATGTTAAACATAGAAGCAGCCTTAACATTAGCAGCAACTTACTAAAATGTAGACAGTCACAGGTTACGTAAATCCTGTTACGCTAATCAAAGAAGCTTAGGGCATAAAAATAAGAGAAGTCTTATGCACGGAATAAACTTAAAAGAGTTCACGCCATGAGTTTGTTAACCGCTCTGTTTGCCCTTTTTTACTTAGCCAGACATCGCCACTCATCATTTCGGTTTTACTGTACGCCCATGAGGTAATGGATAAGGATGTAGTGATATCATGATTGAGATTTTGTTCATCAAAATAGGCTGTTAATTGAGGCGCATATTGTTCGTTACGTGTTAACCAATGCTCTAAATGTGCTGTCGCAGCCAACATGTCTCGTTTATCGTTGTTACAGCTGGCATGGGTTAAGACAAAGTTATGCCCTAAATCAACGGGATATCGTGACCAGGGAATATAATGATCCACCTCGCCTGCTTTTGAATGAAGTGCCTTACCACAATAGAAGCAAGTGTTGGATTGGATATCTTTCAGTATGGGTTTATAGATACTCAAATCAGCACGTTGTGATCCAAACATAAAATCCGATAGCTCGATATGCTGGCCTAATATCGACTGGTTGCGTTTTAATTGTGAAACCCATTGTACCCACGCCCCTTTCACCATGCTTTGAATTTGACCATGGAAAATACGTAGACAATAAGCGACGCCCTCTCGCAACACGATATCCTTTTTATCTTCATTATGGGGATAAAGAAAATCATCGAGGCCATGTGAGAAATTTTGTAATCGCCATAAAGGCATTTTCGCGACAACGTTTGAGACTTTTTGAACAAGCCTGTCATTATGAAGTGCTTGAGATAAACGAGTATGTGACGATACTTGAACAGACAACAATGTATTGATAATGTCAGCTTGTGAGCCTTTATTTTGGAACAAAATATCGTGTTCGCCTTCATAAGCCGGATAGGGTGAAGACTGTCGCCAATAATAACTAATGAACTTTTTTGCAATCTCCACTATTGAAAGCGTCAGTGGTTTAGCCCCAACATCCCCGCTCTCCACAGCAAGATCTGATATTGCTAAGAGCAAGGCAAACTTATAAGTCGAAGAAAAAGATCCTTCTTCGAGTAACAATTGGATCTTTTGTAAAAATTCGAGTTGATGCGTTGCACTAGGTGTCATCGTGTAGACCAGTAGTCGGCTTTTTCTGGTAAAACCCAACGAACGCCACCTTTAGGATTATCTCGATCACCTTTAAAGCGTGGAATCAAATGAATGTGCAAATGAAAGACCGTTTGGCCGGCGACTTCACCACAATTTATTCCGATGTTATAACCGTCAGGATTTAGTTCTTTATCAAGATCATCTTTAGCAATAGTAATAACTGATTGTAATGCTCTGTGTTCATCTTCGTTTATTTCAAAATAATCACTAACATGACGTTTAGGAATAATTAAGGTGTGACCTGGAGAAACAGGAAAACCATCTCTAACCACAACCCAGAGTTCTGACTCGAAATGGATCCGCTCAGCAGGTAACTCGCAAAAAATACAGTTATTCGTCATTATTTACTCATGTAGACACTTACCGTTAATCTGTTTTATTCGGCAATCTTAACCGAATATGATTTATATGTAATCTATAACATGAGAATACATATTTTTTAAATTTATCAATTAATATGGATGATTTCGTTTGATAGACTATGATATGGAAATTTTAGAATTGCACATATTTATTAAAAAATATCAGAGTGTTATTATTTGCATATATTTTCAACAAGATTATCATATCAGAACTATTGCAAATAAAACGAATATGCTTTCATACAATAAATACATATCAGGAGAAGCATCTTGGACAAAAAAGAATTAATCGCTGTCGGTGTTGGTGATGTACCTTCATGGTTAGCTGATGAAGGACTTGAACTTGCAATTTCTTATTTTGAAGAGAACGACCTCAGTCCTAAGGCTTGTTATGAAGCAAAAAGAGATGATAGTGATAGTGAACTAGCTAAGCACTGGAGTAATGCTGAAACTTTAGCCAATAAAGTCCTGCTTAGTGATTCACGATATGACCAATCAATGATCAATTTAGATTTTGATGTCTTTTAGTTAACCTCAACAAAAGCATGATATTAGAACACACGTTTCTTCCAGTTTTATATATTGTAAAATGCACTTTCCATTATGCAATATTGATTCGGTAATTTTATCTATCATGAACATATTTGTCTTTTAAGAATAATTTTTTCAGCATAGATGTTATTCATATTCTAACTTGTATGTATGACAGTCTTTGCTAAGTAGACATACCCCGCATCTTGGGTTTTTCACAGTGCACACTAGATGAGCTAAATCAATGATTGCAAAATTTATCAGGGTGGGATCCTCGAACTGTACTACTGCTTTGGCCAATTTTTGCAAGTAAGGATCATATCTGATATCCACCAGTTGACGAGGTCCGAAATAACGCTCAAGTACACGAGCCATGTTCACATCAAGCAAGGGTGATGCACGTCCACAACAAAGCAGCTCGATCGCATTGGCAATGTACTGCCCTACGCCAGGCAGCTTATCAATTTCTACCCGGGCACATGGTACCCGCCCATTACGCTTGACCATATCGTGGCTCAGCATATCTAGCACCTCAGAACGTCGGCTTGATAAACCAATAGGCGCTAGGCATAGTTCAAGCTCTTTCTTGCTCGCCTTGTCCAGTTTTTTCCAGCTTGGATAGGTTTTGAAGAAACCCGGCATGAACTTGGCAACGGTCTCGACTTTTGTTCGCTGTAAAAATATTTCCGTGATAATTATCTTGTAGTTAGAAAGCTTCCCTTCACGCCAGGGGAAAACTCTCAAGTTATCGTCAGCCCAGATTAAAAGGTTACTCCTGAACCTATCAATACTTTCCCTTGGAGGAATTATTTGAATAACCTTGTTCATCTCTATTTGTATCCCCACGAACGGGAGCATCGTAATACCACGTTAAATGCAGCACGTAAGTACTATTTCTTCAGTAAGTTAGATATATGCTTACCAAGCTCATAGGCTAATAATGGTGGTACTGCATTAGCTACCTGAGTGTACTGCGGTACTTCACGGCCTCGTGAACTACCGCCCGTTGTTTCTTTTGCTTGAAACACGAATGTATCTGGGAATGATTGAAGCCTAGCCATTTCCCTGACAGTAAGTGCCCTAGGCCTTACCGGGTGAATATAGTCATCCGGTATACTTAATACTGTTGGCGAGGGCTCTCTTTTTTTAAGGAGCCGTTGGCTATGTTTCTTAGTGGCAAGTTCTTTAACTAGTGATACCAGTTCAGCTCTCGACGTCGCAAGCACGGTATCCTTGTAAGCTAAGGGCCATGTTATACCACGAAGCAAGTTGAGAAGTACCTCGTCGACTTCACCTTTCTTATACTTCTTACACCTAGGGATTGAAAACACTATCGATGGTATGCCATATTCTTTCAATGCATGGTGAAGCATAAACCTAGTAACCACGCGTTCACCATGATTCCTTGACCTGTGATTTTTAAGAAACTCGAATCCGTTCAAGCTTTTAATATGTGGCTTCATCCATGACTTGTCATACCGCATTCTTTTAGCATATTCATGATGTGGCAAGTTATAGTCCTGTCTTGTTTTAAATTTGTATCCTTTATCATTTAGATCAGCAAATGCATCTCGTACATTTCTAATACTATCACCGCTATAAGATGGTTTTGGTGCCAGCGTAGGTCTTATAATATGAGCATTATCTTTGTTAACGTAGCCCATGGAACTCCACACACCAGGTAATATAGATATTTTCTTACTAATGGGTAAATTTTTCCTAACACCTACTAATATTACTCGTGGTCGATGTTGTGGGACACCATAGTGCATGGCATTAAGCTCAAGCGCCTGCACTACGTAACCTTCTCCAGATGTTTCTAGCGCAAATTTTAAATCTTCGAACGGGGAATCATGATTATGCTTTGAAAATTTACGTCTCATACCCACAACGTTTTCCATGACAACGACCTTCGGGTTAACTTTCTCAACGAAATCGAGAAACTGCCACGGCAACTGGTTACGCGCATCTTTCGGTCTTCTACGCCCTGCCATGGAAAATCCCTGACATGGAGGACCGCCTACGACCAAATCAATATTTTTATTTTTTAACTGGGTTAGTAACGACCTCTTGGTTAGAATCGCATCAATGCCATTGACAACAAGCTTTTTCTTAAATTGCCCTTCGATTGGCAATGAACAATGAGATTCCCATTTCTCACTAGTCAAACCCCTTTCAATAAAGTTATGATAAAACGTTTCGGCAGCCATGTTAGATTTTTCAACGGCCAAGACTAGGTCAAAACGTGCTTTCTCTAAACCAAGGGAGAGCCCTCCGCAGCCTGAGAACAAGTCAATGTATTTCAATTTCTTCGACATCATTATAATGATCTATTAACAATAATAAATTTATTGGATGTGATCTTACCAAACTATGCTAGAAACTAGCTACGAATATCTATCAATCCTTGTTATTAAACTCTTCCATTAACTCGTAGTACGGTTTACCCCTAACAAAGCATTCCTGAGAAAGACCTTTGTAAAAGCAATAGTGTTTGTCTAGCTCCTTAATTTCATTACTAATTTCCGACAAATCACTTGTGATACCAATTGCCTTAAGGCTTTTTTGTTCCGCATCTGGCACCCTGTGTATCGCCCAAGTTGCCAATGGCTGGGCCCAATTTTTTGCACTTTTGAAGAAATGCGAGAAATACTGGGACGAGAGTATTATCCCTATACCAAATTCACGTCCTTGAAGAAGTAAATTTTCAAGCACGTCAAAATCATACCGCATAATATTAATAGCTTCGTCTACGAGTAGGTACGAGTCTACGAAACGATATGACTTGCTACCATCCTCGGTTGAAATGAAAGGCATCTTGTTTCTGGTAATCATGTATTCGTAGTAAAAATTCAGAAAAATGGTAACAAGCATATTTTTCATATCTTGGTCTGTTCCGAGTGCCCCAAGATTTATAATGGTGGTTTGATTAAACATGTTCTGGAACGGGACAACCTTGGCTTGGTCTCGTTCAAAAACCCCTCTGAGCGTTAATGCTTTTAATATGCTCAGTACAGAGTCAACCTTGTCACCTACTTTATCAGCGTACTTATCTTTTACATCATAGATGGTGGGTGTGGTTTCCGATTCACTATAACATTCAATGATAGATTCTATTAGGTTATCTTTTTGGATATGACCAACACCAGAATAAATTCTTGAAATAATATCAGTGAAAAATGCTGCCCTATCATACTCGGGGTTCAAAGAATCACTCGCCGTGATATCAAAGAAATTCAGCGCAATATCTTTTGGCTGTATCACCTTTGCATTTATACTATTTATAAAATCATCACTTATGTAATCTTTCTTATAGTCGAATATCAAGAACTTTGGAGGAACTCCTCGGTTCTCAGTCGCCGCGCTAGATACCTGATAAACGAGAGATTTTAAGAACTGTGTTTTACCAGTTCCCAGGTCCCCCACTACTCCAACGTTCAATTGCGTTAAATCCGTATCTGATGGCTCGTATAAAACTGACGATGTACCGAACGGATTATTCGTTGAACCAATATTCACATTAATACCAGATGATTGAGTGTCATCTATTGAGTAATCAGGAATATCATCTACTTCATCTTTTTCTTGAGCAACATCTTCACCAGTAGTTTGAGTGTCTGTAACGTCATCATGTTCCACGACATCTACATCTTTTATAACTTTCTGTTCTACTTGCTTAGCTTGTCCTTCTATATCAATTTTGTCATCTTTAATAGGTTCTTCCTTCGTATCCATATAAGAAAATAATTCATTAATTTTACCCGTTAGTAATTCGTTTGTTATGGATTTATTCCAAAACGAATCACCGAATTTAGACGGGTCAACTGACAACCTCACAAAAGGCAGGTTTGCATGCTTCTCAAGGAATACATTATCATCTGAATCACCTTTTAGTACTTGGAACCATAACAACATACCCCTTGATACGTTCACCAAGGCATTACCTTGTAATAAAGACTCTATTAACTTGTTATATTCTTCATATTTATTAGCTATGCTTGGTGTTGACATGATAGCCGTATGCATCAAGGAGGCAAAAATATTTCTCACGAAACCCGATTGATCAGATAATTTCATGTCGCTTTTACCGGAGAATATTTTCTGGATACATTGATAGCTTGTTTTAAGCTGGGAGAAAGCATCCTTAACTTCGGATGAACCTTTTCCTTTGAATTTACTTTCTGTCGAGGTGTTGTAAAACTTAACTTCAGCAGGTATTAAATTAACGTGCCAAGTCCCATCTACCTGATAACAATCAATAACTAGTAAATCTGCTCGTTGCTTAGTTTGTTCATCATTGTCTTTATCACTTGCAAGAATCTTTAATATTGGATCTATCGCGTCAATCGGTAAGGTAAATCTTATCGAGTAATCGACATCCTTTCCTTCCCATTGCTCAATAACCTTGTAAGCGTGGTAAAAACCAAGCGCACCGGTTGCATGATGATGGCCAATTGCTAACAATGATGATAGTCCTATGCCACGCTCACCAAGCTTTGATAATAGCAAGTTAATTTGTTCATCCGATATCTCACCATCAGGAAGCAAGGTTCCCGTTTTTCGCTTTAATACTTTTATAAAGGTATTGGGTAATGTAGCGACTGTCATGTATGGTCGTTTTTCTAGTACATTACTGCCTGATCTACGTGATAAGAAAGAAGGCCTCCATTCCCACAACATCTTAGATGCAAGGTTATTACCTTGCATTGCTGATTGTATTCCCTTGTTAATCCCAATAGGTGAAAGAGGAACATTCCCAGAAACTAGCCAATCTGTCTTTGTGTTTCCTACGTCGCTAAATTGACCCGGTTTCAGATAAGATACGATCCTTACCTTGTTATTATTCCAGGCTGCTTCAACTTGGTTAAGTGCATCATGGAATGTCTTAAACGGTCCACTCTCGACGAGCGGATTGTATACTGACGTACCATCGTTACTGAATAATTGGCATGCATGAAATCTTCTTAACGGGTAATACGTTGTAAAGCCAGCACCGAATTTTCCATCGTCATCCTGGTATTCTTTCAAATCCACACTCGAGTTCTGTAAAAATTTGATGTGGGTATTGTGTGGCTCACTTGGTTTATATCTTTGCCAAACAAATGGAACTTTGACGTTTGATTTGCTCAACATCCTAAGAATCTCATCCTTGTTTGGCAAGTTCCCCTCTCTATAAATAGAATCGTAAACTCTTACCCCTCCTTTTAGATAGAAGTTACTCTTCTCGCCCGCCAAGCTGACCAGTTCATCGACCACACCCATATCTATTTCTGGTGACCTAGGAACTCTTTGTGTTGCAGAAAGGTCAATTGCCAAGGTGGCAAGGTGTGGATTTATCCTAAGATAATCCCTGAATGCGGCAGCTATGCCGCCCTCGTTAAGTCCTGAACTTGCCCCGGCCGGAAACGCTTCTGACGCGATATACCTAGGAGCCTCAGAGTTACCATCTTGCAAAGGAGCTAGGAAGCTCCAACCTATAAATATGCTCTCATACCCAGAATGCAATGGTACTGCGTGTAACATAGGACCACCGATTTCCCTTGGCCCTTTCGCCACGTAAGGAAAATTCCATCCATCAATAAACTGTAATAGGTTTACCGCATGAGAGTTATCTTCATCGGATATGGCCTGTTGTACTGACCAAAGCCATGATAGTCGTATCGGGTGCAAGGGACTAAGAAGTATACCTTTAAACCCTAAATCTTCTCTTTGGTTAACAATGAAAATACTAAATGGATAACACGCCCAAAAGTAATTATTGTTGTCATTACTTTCCAAGGCTTTACTACATAAATCGGAATATGATGCCAGATAATTATCGATTTTCTCTTTGCTAATACCCTGTAGATCCAGCCTGCTTGGCCACAAGAAAGTATCGCCACTTGCCGCGTGTTTCTTACTTATGTTCTGTAAACCAAGATCAAAAAAGCTACGCCAAAATTTTTCTAGTAAATCTGGATAGTCATCTGCCAAGGTATTTTTAGATAACGGTTGTACGGGGTGCTCTGGTATATTATCACTCTTATACCAACATCCATCAAACTCGAGATCATCAACCTTTTCATCACTATCGGCTGTAACAAACACCTGATACAAGCTCGCTGTATGAATTTCTTTTTCACTAATAGATAATAATCGTTTTGTATAAATATTATTCTCAATTTTTCCGCGAATATCATTTAACATTTCCTCTGCTGGTACACCATGCCGAGGAAACGTGCCTTGTGCTACGGCAATAATAGGTGACCAAGGCTGGTTGCTTGTGTTTTCTTCGCTCGTAGAAAATATAATTTCACACCCACCTACCTCAATCGAGTACTCGGAACTTACATCAACACTCTCCATTTCTAGAAGTGTAATGCTTGGATCCTTACCCTCAATTTCTTTCTTATACCTATTGAGAATATCTTCATTACTTAATTCGCATTTATTAACTATCGTCACACCGTATCTCCCTGGGTCGTTCAAATCGATAAGTAACTCTGCATCCTTATCTTCGCTGTATAAATATGACGACTGAGGTTTTTTCTTGGCTTTTGTTTTCGCATCAAGCTGATTGTAATAAACATTTAATCCAAACGGGTTGGCAATGTATGCTTCAACGGTTGCTGATGATGGTATTGCCCCAACCAACCCTATCCCGTGTTGAATATTCCAGTTAATCTTGAATGTTTTCTCACTCCATTTTGACAAGTCCTTAATCTTATAATCCATGCTAAGTTTAAGCACGAGTCCATCACTACGCTTTTCCACGTTTTCGATTGTGACTGTGAGAGCTTTTGGCTTTATGGTTAGAGTATTCTTTATATCCTCCAATACTAATGGAGAAGTATCCTCCATGAAATCCTTGTTTAGCCAAGGGATAATGATTGATAGCTCACCAACATGAATAATATTGTCATGGTGCTCTGTAGTAGTTGGTACTATTATTATTTTTTGTCTGTCCCACGATTCAGGTTGGTAAACTTTTGCTGTTCCACTTTCAATCGCTATGGTTTCATTACTTTTCGCCTTAACGAAAAACTCTTTTTCTTTCGTGTCACCCCATCCCTTACAGAAGTCTTCTGTTTTTTTGTTACTACCTAGATGGTTTGTAAATGCTAATACGGGATGCCTGTGTGACATTATTGAAACATGGTATTCATCCCATTCGATATTTTCCGCTAACGGATGAACATCACATTCCTCTTTGTTATTGATTCTGTTGACTAGAAGCTCTTCAAGTGACAAATCGACCTGTTCATGGTCTATCCAGTTATTTTTTAAAACCTCTATATAGTCTTTCGGATTCTTCTTGTATTCAAAGTTATTGTCAGGGGCTGGTAATCCTGCAGCCGCAAATACGACATTTGGAATATTTTTGTCTATAACTTCCCCCTTATTTTCTTCAACAAATTCTATCAATCTGCTCGTAAACAAGTGCATATGTCTCCACCATGCATCAGTCCAACGAATAGAATCATTACCGAAAATCCTGTACGCGTTAACCAGAAAATTAAAGACGTAGGTACATACCGAAGTTATCTTATTTCTGTAAGACTCATCTTTGATCCCTAGTTGATCAATAATTTCTTTTGAAATTTCATACAGGCTGATATCTGAAAAAATTTGTTCGTATGTTAAATAGGGATCAACGCTAGGTAATAACGAGGGGAAAATATGCCTAAACGGTTCAAGAGTCTTGATTGTCTTAAAATCACCTTCGTATGATATCGCCAAGCAATCCCCACCATCTTCACCCGTGTTAGTTCTATACTTTGCTAATTCCTCAGAACTAACTACTTGCAAGCCTTGTGCTTCTTGAGCGGTCATACTTGTAGAAACGATAACCGACAATTCATGTTCATCACCATGAATGTTGTTGTAAACAGCATTAGCTGTTTTCACAAGTTCAAGTATGAAATCAAGCGGCATTACTCTTGATATCGTTACGTACTGTAACCCAGAACGGTGTGCCAATATGTTACCTAGTGCAACTGCGAATGGACTCATATTTATAACCTCAAAAACCTGTAGCTATCTCAAGTGCCTCATCAGCATCATGACTTCTTCTTGTTAAACCGGCCTTTTCTAGTTCATGAACTAATGTATTATAATCAGGCTTTAATCCTAGTGATATTAACGAACGCACTACGTCCTCCATCCTTACTGTCTCGTTTGGTTTTCTAGATAATAGACTTGATATAACAACAATCCATTCACTAGATGGTTCTACAACTGTATATCGACTTCCTCTCTTGTTTAGTAGGCCATAGTAATCAGCATTGATACCAAATGGATCCCTGCATAACAAGGCATACCTAATTGTTTCACCAGTATTCTTTGCTCCAGATACTTTTCCCTTGCCCTTTGTTTCAGAAAGCCTTTTCTTTATTTCTTTCGAGATATGGTTTGAACAATCCTGAACCCACTCAACTAAGCCATTATCACTCGAGGTATATTTTTCTTCGTTCATTGAAGGAAATATATCTTCTTTAACTAGCGAGTTAATCATGTTTCGCGCGCTTGTTCCTTGGTTTGTTATCTGTATGATATAACTTGACACGTCTCTTGAAGAAATCGTTGATTCCGTGCTCCAACTTAGTAATCCAACACTAGTTGTAGTCGCATTACGTACAATATCCACTGGATTAGCACCATCTATCACGAGACCTTCGACTAGCCTTGTGTAGAAATGCATTTCCCATAGATAACCCAAACCAACAGCCGTACGTAATACGCATGAAGCCCAATCATTCCATCTTCTTCTTGGTAACCCGCGATACCATTCATCACTACAAAGTCGAGTCCATGCTTCCCTAAACCAACTAAATGGAGTTCCTTCATTAATAGAAGCCATCCATAATGGGCAACCAATATTTTGGTACAGTGATTTGTCATCGCACTCGCTAATAAGCTTTTTTAAAGAAAAATCATTATTAATATTTTCCGCAGATAACGAGTTCTCTATCCATTGCAACCATTCTTGGCTTTCATCGGAGGTTATATTTTTCCACCATAACTCGGAGGCGGTATAGTCGTAAGGCTCGCCCCCCAGATCAAACATGGTATTTATTATCTTGGATAAGTTTGCAGGGCGATCTTTACCGGTTACACCTCTTATATCTTGGAGTAGTGAAGAATAAGAATTAATGGGTACTGAGCACTGCGAAACGGACTTGGATGATTTAATCCCCTCGATAGATGAAAAAATAGCATCACCAATAACCTGTCTATTTCCATAGTTATTACTATTCTCAGGGATGATGTGGTTATACAAACGTTTCTTTTCTTCATATGGTTTATCAAGAGGTGACATCCGCCTAATTTTTACTTTCTTTGGATCGGTTGTTACTAAGTCACGTCTAAAAACATAACCGATACTTTTATCTTCTACAGGTTTCTTACCAACAATATCCCATGCTAGAACCACTTGGTACAATTCTGGCGAAACAATGTATTCCGGTCTATCTAACTCAAAGAAATCAGTCCTACTCATTTATCTCACCCTTCCTTTGTATATATAGAAATAGGATTATTACCTGAATGCATTACTACAAGGTCATGCCTGCGCATACCTTGTTCGTCAGATGCTTTCACGTAATTATCAGTTAGCATTGCTGCTCTTACACGTTCAATCCTTGGTGAAGCCAGGTGTGACAACTCCGTGAACCCTGGTTCTGGATTACTGTTTACTAAAATTTCCCTACATAAGGGAAAATCAAGCGGGACTTTTGCAACTGGGTTGTTTTGATTATTTATTGCAATTATGACGTGATCGCCTTGATTTCGTGGTAAGAAACTAAAAACTGAGGGGATTTTTAAAGCCAAGTAAGGCTGCGATGACATGTCAGTGAACACATCAGCTTTTGGAGAAAGAACGGGTAATAATATGCTATCTCTAGATGTTGATTTTAAGCTTCCACTGATTAGTTGTTCTAAACCTAATGTTAATACATCTTGCAAATCTCGATTTTCATTTGCGCGGTTCCATGCTTCGACCCATTCCTTAACCACTTTGAAGAAAGCAGGATGTCCTGAAGCCAGTGCGTATAGTCTATATAAATAGCGACCTAGCCAAGCTTCGTATTGCCTTCTTTCGTTGTCTTTCTTTGTCTCTTTAATAGCATCTATGACTTTTCTCTCAACCCAGCTATCGAAAACAGTCCATGCTTTTTCGTATCCACTTTCAGGTGTAAATAAATAACTACTTGGTAAGTCATCATATGCAAGTGCATCCATAGCATCCTTAACAGCAACAGCTACTTCACTGTCCGGGGTCGAGTCAGATATTGGATCGACCCTTAATAAAGACTTTATTGCCGAGAAACCTGATTCTGCGTTTTCCTTTGAATGCGTGCTAGCATAAATAGGGTCCTCACCAAAAATACTCATATGAATTCGCATATTTGCCAAGGTGCTTACATCTTCTAGCGTTCCACCCATCTCTACTTTATTCACTAAAGCATCAACCCACTCTTTCGGGTTAACGTACCCCCCTGTGTTCGATGTTTTTCTATATTCACTTCTAAACGTACCTACCAGAGATAAGACAAGTATTCCCCACAAGTCTCGATACGTATACCTGCTACCTGAACAAATCTCTGCTGATCTTAAAATGTTTAACCAGCCATTAAGGAGTTTTTCTTCTCTGAAGAACTCTAGGTTAGCTTGCAAGGGTGACTGGATTTCTGAGTCTTGCCACTTCGTATCTTTATCAACTAGACTAACCACGTTAGTGGCGAGTTTAAATGCTGGAGTTTGTTTCCTATCAAGACTGTTTTTTTCAAACAACCTAACCTTGTATTTACCTAGTTCAACCGGGCTATGTCCTTCTTCATGCTCAAGAAATTGGTGAATCACCTCGTCTTCGAGAAGTGATGCTTGATCCATGTATATGACGTTTACAGTTATGGAAAAACCATCGTGCTCGAAGGATGCGTTATTAAAATATGTGACTTTGTGGTAATTATCATTTATGTGAACAGCTTTGTATTCATTTTCTGATTCTAATAAGAAATCGATTAGCTCGCATGCTAAATCTTCAATATCATTTCTTTCAGCCAAGTTATCAATTATATGTTTCTTTTCTTTTAACAAGATCCCCCTATTAATACATCCAAGTAGGTATGATTTCTTATCGATGGACTCGTAAATATCATTCAAAAGGAATCCTGAATTATTATCCTTTACCTCGGGAGGAATCGTTGCATCATTAATGATATCAAGTGATACCCCACTTTCTACTTGGTAACGATATTTCCTTTGTGCGTATTTGCTATTGTAGTCTTCTAACTTGCCGTTTGTAGCATCTGCGACTAGTTTTGCCAGTTCTGATTTACCATTTCCCGCACTACCAACTAAAAAAAGCCAAGTAATATGCTTGTTGCTTGTAGTGGCATTATTTACTTCTTCACTAAACTTTTCACAAATCATTGTTGAACCAGCAACCGCTGGAGCAAGAGGCCAAATATTTTCTTTTTTTACATCTGGTGCCGCAGCTACATCTTGACCACCAAATGCTTTTTCTAGTAATTTTTCCCATATTTGCACTTGTTTCACCTTTTGCTGAATATTATTGTTGTTTAGAGTTTCTCATTACTTGTTAACTATATTTATTTATACTGTTACCTGATATAACTCGGTAAATCATATTATATGCTTTTATATGTGCAGTAACCTTTAGTCCAATCGATCTACTAATGATTTCCAGAACACTCCTATTTTTGTATCTTCTAATGAAGCAGTTAGTGGAACACTAATTACTAAAGACAACAAAGCAGGTATTAATAAATATCTTTCGCCAACACCTAAATATTGTAATGTCCAAACTATTATTGCCATCACTACAATAGTCGGCAGCACTATCATTACAAAGACTAAAGGCATCACCACAAAGATATTTAAAATATTATTTATAATTCTTCCCATGCTCTGTATCTCATTTCATTGAAACTTTGAATATAAAGAATCCAACACTATAAACATAACCGAGATAAACAAATTAACGGTAACTGGTTGACTAAAATTTAACCAATTACTGAATATAGGGATTACCCTTACCCTGTATTGCCATGACACGTTTGTTTTTTACCCGTTCCCATTCACTGATGGGATCGGCTTTCGACCATGCGTTAAATAACTGCGTCTGCTGCCGACTTACACTTAAACCATATTCATCACGCATATAAAAATAAATCCGTGCAATGTCCCCTCTTACTTCTGGACGGGGTTCGGCGCGTTTCGCCTTAAAATGAATTTCAACATCACAGGCACCATAAGCCCTTTTTTCACCCTCAATCATGCCGAACTTATAATTCGAACGATCCCCATTCACTTCACCAATCGCGGGGACTAAATTATGTAAGTCCGCCTCCATCCGTTTAAAAATGGGATCTTTTTTACAGGCTTTACGTCCACCTTGTTGCCAACATTGACGTTGATGAGCAAAGTGATACGCAGGCATTACATGTTCCCATTCTATACGACTGGCTCTATTTTTATTCTTTCGCGAACGGTAGCCACATGAGTTCCAATCAGGCGTTAATCGTTTTGATTTCTTGTTCATTTTTTGCCGGACCACATACTCACAGCCACAATAAAAGCTCTGTTGTTTATCTTGATACAATTTGGCCGCAATTTTCTTTGCTTTATAAAAACTACTTGGGGGTGCTGCACTTAACCAGGAAGGCAAGATAAATGAAAGTATGAAAATCATACTTCTGTGTCGGCTTTTCATTTGACCAAATATCATGACAACCTTGTCTTCTTGTATTGAGAGTTCTTTGAATCATTATCAAATGCCCTCCATGTTTATACTCACGAGCGAAGCATTTTTAAAGAATTCATGCCATCAATGGGGAAGTTGACAGGCAATTTGTCTATTTTCTGCCAGATTACACTGGTCAAGGCTCATATGGTGAGCTTTTAAATTAACGCTATTATTTTGTGTTATTTCTTACTATATCAATTATTTAGCGTATGGCAAACGATTTATTAGTTGTCTGTATTTTGCGCACTTTGTATCGAATTTAAAGCTCTAGGTCATTAGCCATTTAATTATTCAGTGCACATCGCAGTCATATATAAGAATTAACATTTCTCAACAATTGTTAACAAATAAGCCCCTTCAAATAGATGACCAGATAGCTGCTATATCCTGCATCAAAGAGATATTTTCACAATATATTTTAAGAGGATATATGCATGAATGGGCAAAAAATAGAAATTTTGGCAAATATTTACCTTTATTCAGATCGAATTACTCTGATATTTCAAAAATGATTGAACTGGTAAACGCTATTACTGTTATAGGCAATCTATAAGCGCAGTTAAATCTGTGCGTTACATTAACAATGAATTAAAAGGATATACGTATGAATATACAAAAAATAGTAATTTTGGCAGATATTTATCTTTATTCAGAACGAGATGCTGAAGTAATTACATTTATCAATAAATTATTACCGAAACTTAAGACCAAATTTCTTATTGCCATGGCAGAGTTTGCGAGACGTAAGAATTGGATAGATTTTGAATATTTACGTTCACCAAAAGAAGGAGATGAATTCAAAAATACAAAAATTGTTAGACTGAATATTTACAGGAAAAATTTTCCAGAGCTCGCAGACCTATGGGAAAAGTTACCAAGGGGCGGTAAATCACTATTCTTTGTGGCTTTAATAAAAGTTGCATTAAAAGAATGGGGGGATGACATTCCACTTGACTTTTTATTAGGTAGCAGTGAAATGATACCAACGGCCAAAGAATCTCATAAAGAAATATCATTGCACCCAACTAAAAACACAATAACTGATACTTTAAGAAAGAGCATAATGTCACCTCTAGGTTCAACTAATGAGGATGATGATGAAGATGAAATTTATTTAAAACATTAATATATTTAATTTTCAGAACGAAAATATAAGTGTTATCAATATGGCATACCTTAACTCAAGAGATTAAAAATGAATACTCCTCTAAAAATATTGAAAATTAATGACGTAATTGAAAGGACTACCTTGTCAAAATCCACAATCGAACGAAAAATAAAAAGTAACACATTCCCGAAACCGATAAAATTAAGTTTGCGTGCAACAGGTTGGGTTGAGGACGATATTAATGGATGGATAAATGATCGTATTAACAATATCACACGATCGTATAATTAGTTTGTATAAGTTTATATATACAGGATAGAACTATCTATTATTAAAATATGCTCATAATGAAATTTGTGTCTACCTTATTCAAAACAAACGCAAGGAATACATCTGTTAATTATATTTTACAAATCAAGAGAAATTATCATCATTCATCACAGCAAATATACTCTTATTTGTAGTAGCTCATATCTAATCTTACACATTTGGATATAAGTTTATACTGGATCATACAATTTGTTGGATATACTAGGTTTAAAGTAAAGCAGCCATTAAAATCATTTAACCTAATAGGCAGCAACCGGCCAATAGCGGTCACTCAATACAGTTTCATATTCATTATTTACACACTAAAAGCAGACACTCAACTATTGAGATAATAGGCTCGAATAAACAAAAGAGAGCCCTAACAAAAACTATCACATGTTAAAAAATGAGGTCTAAATATGTCCTCTTTATTTCACATGCTAAACAACGAGCTACTTATTCTACAGTACCGTCTGGATTCATTCCCACCAGATAATTGGATGAAATGGCATTGACAGTGGTGAACCCACCACCCACATAAACATCATTGCTGCCATCACTTGCAAGAGCAATACTGTTGACCCAACTATTCATACCAGTGCCAATATTAAAACCATTATCCACTGTGCCGTCGCTATTCATTCGAACCAAGCGATTGTGTGTAACGCCATTGACGGAGTTAAAATATCCCCCCACATAAACATCACCGCTGTTATCAGCTACCGGGGCAAGACTGACTACATTATCATTTATGCCAGTTCCAATATTATAGACACTATCTACTGTGCCATCGCTGTTCATTCGAACCAAGCGATTGTGTGTAACACCATTGATGGTGGTGAAGAGTCCCCCCACATAAATATCTCCGCTATTATCGGCTGCAAGAGCAATGCTATAGACCCAGTCGTTTAAGCCGGTGCCAATATTAAAACCACTATCCACTGTGCCGTCGCTGTTCAATCGCACTAAGTAATTGTGAGTCACGCCATTGACAGTGTTGAAGAGTCCCCCCACATAAATATCTCCACTGTTGTCGGTTGCAGAGACAATACTGGTGACCCAGCCATTCATGCCGGTGCCAATATTAAAACCACTATCCACTGTGCCGTCGCTGTTCAATCGCACTAAGTAATTGTGAGACACACCATTGACAGTGGTGAAATTCCCGCCTACATAAACATCACCGCTGCCATCAGTTGCTGGAGTAATGATGCGGATATAATTATTCATACCAGTGCCAATATTAAAACCATTATCCACTGTGCCGTCGCTATTCATTCGAACCAAGCGATTGTGTGTGACACCATTGACGGCTGTGAAATTCCCTCCCACATAAACATCACCGCTACCATCGATTGCTGGATTAATATTGTAGACCCTGTCATTCATGCCGGTGCCAATATTAAAACCACTATCCACAGTGCCGTCGCTATTCATTCGAACCAAGCGATTGTGTGTAAGGCCATTAACGCTGGTAAAATCTCCACCTACATAGATATCTCCACTGTTATTGGTTGCAGTGGCTACACTAAGGACACCACTGTTCATGCCAGTGCCAATATTAAAGCTGTTATCTATAACGGGAACTTCACCGCTTCCTCCACCACAAGCCGATAAAAATACTAAACTGAGTAGTGACAATGTCGCATATAAATGTGTTTTCATCTGAATCCTTGTTTGTTGTAATCCATGTGTCTATATTTTTTTATTATAAGTTTAAGTGTAATTTTGATTTTACATTAATTATACGAACTACTTTCACGATTATAATTTAAGCTTGTAGAACTTTATTATATTATTTATGAACAAGTTGTTTCTTCTTAACAGCAGTCATAATGTGTATTTTTATTAAGGTCTGCTATGGGTCGTCAGCTGACCTTTTAAAAAAAATCTCGTATGTCTGCTTTTGGTTAATTTAAGAGCTTATCTCCCGTCAGATGATATCGAAACTCTTTTTAAAGCTGCAAGATGAAGTCTGAGCTACTACATCTTCTATTCATAATATTACTATTGCTTTTGTTTCTCAATATAGTTACCCCACCACGTCATCATCTTTTGTCTTTCCTTTATATATTCATATCGATTGTAAGCCCCTCTAATTTTATTTTGTTCAACATGCGATAATTGACGCTCAATCGCATCAGAGGAAAAGCCTGCTTCATTTAATGTGGTCGAAGCTAAAGTTCTAAAACCATGAGCCGTTGCATCATAACCAAGGGATTTTCGTATACCGTAAGTCAATGCATTTTCACTGATAGGTTTAAGATGATCTCTATAACCTGGAAATACATAATGCATCTCACCAGATTTCTTTTTCATTTTATTCAGTATAGCTAATGCTTGTTTTGTTAAAGGAACAACATGTTCTCGTTTCATTTTTGTCTTCGTCGCTGGTATACGCCATTCTTTTTTCTTTAAATCAAAATCTTCCCAGGCGGCAAAACGAATCTCACCAGGTCGAACAAAAGTATGAATAATCAACTGAAGTGCATACCGAACAGTATCCGTGAGCTTTTGACTTTTTTCTAAGTCTTTTAAGAAGTTTGGCAAGTCCTTCTCTGACAGCGCTTTCATATGCTTTATTTTTCTGACTTTGATAACGCCCGTTAAATGAGTAACAGGGTTATCTGTCGCTTTACCGATACTGATCGCATAGTTAAAGATCGACTCCATTCTTTGTTTTACGCGTGAAGCAACATCTAAAGCATCCCTACTTTCAACTTTTCTTATAATATCTAGACATTCAGGTGCAGTGATTTCAGAAATTGCAATTTGTCCAATTTTTGGAATTATTTCTTTTTCAATGGAGATCCAAACACGTCTTGAGTGATCAGGTGTCCATCCACCTTTCTGGTTATTCCACCAGTCTTCTGCAATTTCAGCAAAAGTATTGTTTTGATTTTTTAATTTGTTGAGTTTTTTCTCTCTGGTAGGATCTTTACCGGCTGCTATTTCTTCACGAGCAGTTAAAGTCACTTGCCGGGCGCTAGCAAGACTCACATCAGGATATACACCTATCGATAACGTTTTCTCTTTACCTAAGAAATAGTATTTCAAACGCCAATACCGGCTCCCACTCGGGTTCACAAGAAGAAACAAACCACCCCCATCAGAAAGCTTAAATGCTTTATCTTTAGGCTTAGCATTTTTAACCTTTGCATCAGTTAATTTACTTGGAATACGTGTTCTCATTTTTTTGGGGTATTTCCTTTTTCGAACTAGAATTACCCCTATATATACCCCTTAGCGTATGAAATATCAAGAAATCCCATGAAGTAACCTGAAGTCAAAAACACTAATATTTGTTGATTTAATGCGGGTTTTGAAGCTTTATGAGGTCTTGTGAAATCTTCTGAAATGAAGAAATGGTGCCCAGGGCCGGAATCGAACCGGCACGGTGTTGCCACCGAGGGATTTTAAGTCCCTTGCGTCTACCAATTTCGCCACCTGGGCATATTCAGAATGGTCTTGAGCAGACGGCGTGTATTCTATGTGAAGTTGATCTTGATGTGAATGCTTTATTGAAAAATTTATTAAAAAGAATTCATAAATACCGGAAAAATCAAAAAAAGATGGAGGCGAGTCCCGGAGTCGAACCGAGCTACATGGATTTGCAATCCAGTGCATAACCGCTTTGCTAACTCGCCATATAGGTTACTGAAATTGAGCCTGGTCTGAGCCAGACCCAATATAAAAAAACCCCGGTTAGCCAATTTCAGCGCCGAGGTTTTAAGAATTTGGAGCGGGAAAGGAGGCTCGAACTCCCGACCCCGACCTTGGCAAGGTCGTGCTCTACCAACTGAGCTATTCCCGCTTCGAAGGCCGGTATTTTATAGATACAGGCCTAAGTGTCAAGCGTTTGATCGCTCTTTTTTACCCTTCTCTATTTAGGCTGGGCCATGCTGCAATTAAATAACTCACCATTGACCAAAGCGTAAGTGTTGCAGATATATAGAGTAATAAATAGCCAAATTGTAATGGCGAAAACCAGCCAATAGGCTGTTCATAGAGTAAAAAACCAATCGCCCAGAGTTGCCCTGCGGTCTTAAATTTTCCAATGAGTGAGACTTTTACTTCGCTATTATGTCCAATATTTGCCATCCACTCACGGAGAGCCGAAATGGTGATTTCACGTCCAATAATAATGGCCGCAGGCAGCGCCATTAAAAAACCGGGATGTGTACTCACAAGCAGAACTAACACGATACTGACGG
>Ga0316207_10000449_pt1 | contig 68379 bp, 57 predicted proteins | sample 6weekpyrite_MG_FD_204943 | JGI IMG/M metagenome (GOLD analysis project Ga0316207, IMG submission 204943) | Microbial mat bacterial communities from mineral coupon in-situ incubated in ocean water Damariscotta River, Maine, United States -... | ecosystem: Environmental > Aquatic > Marine >... | reverse complement strand
TATGATGACTCAACCAATGGTTTGATTAATTATTTTTTGAAGAATAGTACAGATTAATTTTAAGAGTGGTACCACTGGGCGGACTCGAACCGCCACGCATTGCTGCGGCGGATTTTGAATCCGCTCTGTCTACCAATTCCAGCACAGTGGCATTACAACTTACATTCACCTTAGCAACAATAGCTGCGAAAGGGCGGTCATTATAGGGTACATGAGAGTTCTATCCAAGCCCTTCACTATCCAATTTATTCTGGTATTTTTGGTGTTAGAGAAATAAACTGCGCAGCTTATAACAACTTTGCTGTGTTTTAGAGAAAAATATGCGCCGTACTGATTTCACTTTTGAATTACCCGAAGAACTGATTGCTCAGCAGCCGACCGTTGAGCGGACGGCCAGTCGTTTATTGGTTTTGGATGGTGAAACAGGGCAATATCAGGATAAGTTGTTTTCGAATTTGGTTGATTTGCTAAAAGCCGGTGATGTGCTTGTTTTTAATAATACCCAGGTTATTCCCGCACGCTTACATGGATTTAAAACTTCGGGTGGTAAAGTTGAAGTTCTGGTAGAGCGAATTACGGGAAAATATACGGCGTTGGTGCATATTCGATCAAGTAAATCGCCTAAGCCAGGGACAAAACTGCATTTTGATCAGGGTGTTGAAGCTGAAGTCGATGGCCGAGAAGGTGATTTATTTGTTGTGCACTTTAAAGATAGCCAGCAAAGTAAAAATTCCTTGCTCGACATTTTGAATATGATTGGTCATATGCCGCTTCCGCCTTATATACAGCGTGAAGATGAAGCCTTTGATCAAGAGCGTTATCAAACGGTTTACGCTAAAAATCCAGGCGCGGTTGCAGCTCCCACCGCAGGCCTACATTTTGATGATGACATGTTGCAGCAGTTATCGGATAAAGGTGTAGAGCAACTTCATGTGACTTTGCATGTTGGTGCCGGTACATTTCAGCCTGTTCGTGTTGATGATTTAAAAGATCATCATATGCATACGGAGTGGATAGAATTAACAAAAGAAAACTGTGACAAACTAAATAAAGCTAAGCAAGAAGGTCGTCGTATAATCGCTGTAGGTACAACAAGTGTTCGTTGCTTAGAATCGGCGGCTTTGTTTTCAGGTGATACTGATGAGTTGGAACCTTACACGGGTGAAACCGATATCTTTATTACACCGGGTTATGATTTTAAAGTAATAGATGCTTTGGTGACAAACTTCCATTTGTCCGAATCAACCTTGTTAATGCTCGTGTCTGCCTTTGCTGGTTATGAAAATATTAAACAGGCTTATCAACACGCCATCAAAGAAAAATATCGTTTCTTTAGTTATGGTGATGCCATGTTTATGACCAGAAAAAGTTTTTAACAAACATACCCAAGAAAATATATTATGAAATTTGAATTAGATAAAACAGAAGGTGCTGCACGCCGTGGTCGTTTGGTGTTTGATCGTGGCACCGTTGAAACGCCTGCCTTTATGCCTGTGGGAACATACGGTACGGTTAAAGCAATGACGCCTGAAGAGTTACAAGACTTAGGTGCGCAGATTGTTTTGGGAAATACATTTCATTTAATGCTCAGACCCGGTACGGAAATCATTAAAAAGCACGGTGACTTGCATGATTTTATGCATTGGCAAGGACCTATACTTACTGACTCAGGTGGTTTTCAAGTTTGGAGTTTAGGAAAGCTGAGGAAAATTACCGAAGAGGGCGTGAAATTTAATTCCCCCATCGATGGCAGCAAAGTGTTTATGGGGCCAGAAGAATCAATGCAAGTGCAGCGTGATTTGGGCTCAGATATCGTCATGATTTTTGATGAGTGCACGCCGTATCCTGCTGAAGAAAAAGAAGTGCGTGAATCTATGGAGCTGTCACTTCGTTGGGCAAAGCGTTCTAAAGAAGCGCATGGCGACAATCCTTCTGCTTTATTTGGCATCGTGCAGGGCGGCATGTTTCCACATTTACGTGAAACATCATTAAATGGTTTAACTGAGATTGGTTTTGATGGTTACGCCATTGGCGGGCTATCTGTCGGTGAGCCGAAGGATGAAATGATTAAGGTTCTCGATCATTTAAAACAGCATATGCCAGAAGATAAACCACGTTATTTAATGGGCGTGGGCACACCGGAAGACATTGTTGAAGCAGTGCGACGAGGTGTGGATATGTTTGATTGTGTCATGCCAACACGAAATGCACGAAATGGCTTTTTATTCACCAGTAAAGGCATGGTACGAATCCGCAATGCAAAATATGCTGATGATACTGGCCCTGTGGATGATGAGTGTGATTGCTATACCTGCAGGAATTACAGCCGCTCTTATTTACGCCATTTAGATAAATCAAAAGAAATTCTTGGCTCACGTTTAAATACCATCCATAATCTTCATTATTATCAACATGTTATGGCAGGATTGCGGGATGCAATTGAAAAGGACAAATTAGATGAATTTGTCACAGAATTTTATACGAAACGCGACCTAGCGGTTCCCGCTGTGTCATAATGATGCACTAAATTTAATAACTACTTACGATTATAAAAAGGGTAAAAAATGAGCTTCTTTATTTCAGACGCTGTTGCCGAAGGCGCCGCAGCACAACAAGCCGATCCAATGACTTCTTTGATTTTTTTCGGCGGTATGATTTTAATTTTTTACTTCATCTTAATCCGTCCGCAATCAAAACGAGCAAAGGAACATCGTGAGCTTGTAGCGGGTTTATCGAAAGGTGATGAAGTTGTAACAAACGGTGGGATCTTAGGAAAAATTACGGGCATGACTGAGCAATATGTCACTGTGGAAATTGCCGACAATGTAGAAATTAAAATTCAAAGAGCGGCTGTATCAACGGTGTTACCAAAAGGTTCATTAAAAGCAGCGCAAAAAGATTAATACTTTTTAACGGCCTTCTCACAGAAGGCCGTTTTTAGTTGTAATAAAAATAATTCGATTCAGGTATTCCTTTTATGTTAAATCAGTATCCTTCGTGGAAGTACATTCTGCTACTTGTCGTTCTTGCTTTTGGCAGTATTTATGCGCTTCCTAATATTTATGGTTCAGATCCTGCCATTCAAATTTCAGCAACGCGAAACAGTACCGTTGATTCTGGTGTTGAAAAGAAGGCTCTTGAGGCGCTGAAAAAATCTAATATCGAACTGCGCAGTTCCGTTTTAGATAGCAATGGGTTGTTATTACGCTTTGAGGGTGTAGAGCAACAACTTAAAGCGGCTGATGAAATACGCGATGCAATTGGTGAAAATTATACGGTCGCATTGAATCTTGCTCCGGCAACCCCAGGCTGGTTACGAAGCATGAATGCTCAACCGATGTATCTTGGTTTGGATTTACGTGGTGGGTTGCACTTCTTAATGGAAGTGGACACTGATTTAGTCTTACGCCAGGCAATGGAAAGTAATGCCAATGATATTCGAGGCGCTTTAAGAAAGAAAAAAATTCGTTACCTGGCAATTCGTGACGCTAAAGAGCAAGTGACAGCAAAATTTCGTTCAGCTGAACTGCGTGATAAGGCGATGTCAGCAGTACGTTCAGAACTTAATGATTTACAGTTAAATGATTATGAAGAGGCTGGCGCATTTTATTTTTCTGCGGTGTTAAAGAAAACAGCACTTCTAACATTAAAAAAATCAGCGTTACAGCAAAACGTCACAACACTTCGTAACCGTGTTAATGAATTAGGGGTTGCAGAGCCCGTTATTCAGCAACAGGGTGATAACCGTATTGTTATTCAACTGCCAGGTATTCAGGACAGTGCACGTGCAAAGCGTATTTTAAGCGCAACGGCAACACTGGAGTTTCGTTTAGTTGATATCAACGTTTCACCACAGGATGCTGTTGAAGGTCGTGTGCCACCAACCGCTCGTTTGTATCGTGACCGTGAAGGTCAACCTGTTGTTTTGAAAAAACGTTTGATTATTACCGGTGACAGAATTACCAATGCCTCTTCAGGGTTTGATAGCGAATCGAATAGCCCAATGGTATCCGTTACCTTAGACGGTGCTGGCGCACGTATTATGGCGCAAACGACTAAGAAAAATTTAAAGAAGCCGATGGCTGTTGTGTTTATTGAACACAAAGAAAGCAGCAAAATGGTGAATGGTAAACGTGAGCGAGTGACGCGTAAAGTTGAAGAAGTAATCAATGTTGCAACCATTCAAGGCGTATTTAGTAAGCGTTTTCAAATTACCGGCTTAGATGATGGTAATGAAGCACGTAATCTTGCTTTATTATTACGTGCCGGTGCATTAGCCGCGCCGATTCGTATTATCGAAGAACGCACAATTGGCCCAAGCTTGGGTGCGGATAATATTGCGCAAGGTTTAAACTCCGTCATTATAGGTATGATTTGTGTACTAGCCTTTATGTTGTTTTGGTATCGTGGCTTTGGCGTGGTGGCAAATATTGCTTTGCTAGTTAATCTGGTTTTAATTGTTGCGGTACTCTCAACATTACAAGCAACATTAACCCTTCCTGGTATCGCAGGTATTGTTTTAACAGTGGGTATGGCGGTTGATGCAAACGTCCTTATTTTTGAGCGGATACGTGAAGAGATATCGGTGGGGAATACACCTCAATCAAGTATCCATGCGGGTTATGATAAAGCTTTATCAACCATTATGGATGCCAACATAACGACCTTAATTGCTGCTGTTGTACTCTATATTTTTGGTACGGGACCTATCAAGGGGTTTGCGATTACCTTATCGATTGGGATTATGACTTCGATGTTCACCGCAATTATGGGAACACGCGCGATTGTTAACCTCTCTGTTGGCGGCAAAAAAATTGAAAAACTGTCTATATAAATAGATAGCGAAGGAAAGATATTATGAGAATATTTAAAGATACACCGACCTTTGATTTTATGGCAAAGCGAAAAATTGCTTTGTTATTTTCTGCTCTGCTTATTATTGGTTCAGTTTCTTCATTGGCCATTAAGGGGCTGAATTTTGGCTTAGATTTTACAGGCGGTACTTTAATTGAAGTAGGCTATCAGCAAAGTGCTGATTTAAATAAAATTAGAGGTCAATTAACCACGGCCGGTTTTGGTGATGCCGTTGTACAAAATTTTGGTTCATCAAAAGATGTGTTGGTTCGATTAGCGCCCAGGGAAAACACATCATCAGAATCGCTCGGCGATAAAATTCTTAACGCATTAAAAGAAGATAATGCCAGTGTTGAAATGCGTCGTCAGGAATTTGTTGGCCCACAGGTTGGCGATGAGTTACGTGATGATGGTGGTCTTGCCATGATTATTGCGCTTGCGTTTATTCTTGTTTACGTTATGGCGCGTTTTGAATACCGTTTTGCTTTAGGCTCAATTGCGGCATTGATTCATGATGTTGTTATTACTATGGGGATCTTTTCTTTTTTCCAGTTTGATTTTGATTTAACTGTTCTTGCGGCAGTGCTTGCGGTTATCGGTTACTCATTAAACGATACTATCGTTGTATTCGATCGTATTCGTGAAAATTTCAGACTTATGAGAAAACAAGATCCTAGCAATATTATTAATGCTTCTCTTAATCAAACATTATCTCGTACCATGATGACCTCGATTACTACCTTGATTGTTGTTCTTGCGATGTTTTTCCTTGGCGGTGAATTAATACACGGCTTTGCGATTGCTTTAATCATCGGTATTCTTGTGGGTACTTATTCATCTATTTATGTTGCCAGCAGCATGGTGATTACCTTGAAAATTACAGCGGAGAGTATGATGCCGGTGAAAAAAGAGGGCGCTGATCAGGGTGATCATTACGCTGAAGGTGAATATATAGACGAACGTTAGTCTCAACTTCTTGTTGGTATTAAAACCCGCTTAGCGGGTTTTTTTATACCTGTCATTTTGCTGTCATATTTCTTTGCTACTTTGTCATAAAAGTAACATGTAACAAGGATAAAAAATGATAAAACATATTATGTTATTAATTGGCTTAGTATTTAGTTTTAGTGTGATGGCAACAGAGCCACAATTATTACGCATTCATGGTTCCAATACGGTCGGTGCAAACCTCGCGCCAGAACTTGTACAGGCCTGGTTAAAGTCTAAAGGTTATAAAATTATTTCGAACAAGGTAACCGCCAAGGAAGAGCGGTATATTGTTGCAGAAAAAGCGGGTGAAGAATTACGAGTTGAAATACATGCTCATGGTTCAAGTACATCATTCAAAGATTTTGCAAAGAGTAAAACAGATGTTGGTATGTCATCGCGTCCTATTAAAGAAAAAGAAGTTAATAAACTTTCATCTTTAGGTAGATTGGATAGTAAAAATTCTGAGTATGTTATTGCGCTGGATGGATTGCCAATTATTGTACATAAAAGTAATCCCTTGACTACGCTGTCAAAAGATACAGTGAAAAAGATTTTCTCCGGAAAAATCACAAACTGGTCACAGTTACAATTGCCAGCGGGCCGTATAAATATTTATGCTCGTGATAATAATTCCGGTACCTACGATACATTTAAATCATTAGTACTTGGTAAAAAAACACCGTTGGCAGAAGGAGCCCATCGCTTTGAGTCAAATGCTAATTTATCTGATGCCGTAGCAAAAGATCCTAATGGTATTGGTTTTGTCGGTTTAGCATATATTAGAAATGCAAAAGTTTTAGCGATATCTGATACTGAAACACAAGCGCTTATCCCGGAAGTATTTACAGTAGCAACAGAAGACTATGTTTTATCTCGACGCTTATATATGTATATCCCCGAAATTAATGTGCATCCGTTGGCTAAAGAGTTTGTGCAATTTGCAGTCTCTTCTGCTGCGGATAAGATTGTGACAAAAGTTGGTTTCGTATCTCAAGAGATAGAGGGGTATAGAATGACTCTTCCTGATGCTACGCCAGAAGAATATCGCCAATTTGCCATGGGAGCGATGCGCTTATCACTTAATATTCGTTTTAAGAAAGGCAGTATTAAACTTGATAATAAATCAGTACGTGATGTAAATCGTTTGGTTAACTACTTTAAGCAACCTGAAAACAAATATAGAAAACTTATGTTGTTTGGGTTTGCTGATAAGCATGAAGTTATCCCATTTATTAGTGGTAGTGTTTCTGTGTCTCGTGCTGATGCGGTTGCCGATTATTTGGCAAAAAATAAAATTCATCCTATTCGTGTACGTGGCTATGGAGACAAACTACCCGTAGCCAGTAACGCGACCAAATCAGGGCGGTATAAAAATCGTCGTGTAGAAGTTTGGATGATGTAAGTTTAATGGCAGCAAAAAGCCCGCTTAATATTAAGCGGGCTTTTTGATTGGGTTCTTTTTTATTAGGTTTATTGAAATTTGTTTATTTCATCCAAGGGGTTACTGTCATCAAGTGTGGGTTTCACAACACGACAAAGTGAGCTGGAATTTTTATCACACTTGTCATCGGCTTCGATGCCATTAATGGTAAGTTCTGCCCATGTACTCGCGATGCCCCATAAAATAGCACCGAGTAGGAACGTTCCGCTACTAAAACCATCAACTTCTGTGGGACCACCAAAGAATGAATAAATAATACTCACCATTCCGGCTATCCAAAAAACCCCAATGGGGGCTGCGCAGCATCCGGCACAACCATATCGACAAACCGCAACAGGTGGGGCAATTAAAGCGAGAAAACGTCTTTTCACCATACTCTCCTTGCTAGCTTAAGGTATTAAGCTTAGATAAATTTTACGTAAAATCTACGGTTATATTCATATCATGCTTTGTCTTTTTAGGTCAATGATCTATGTTTCGATGGGGGTATAAGCTGGACTAGCGGATAGTTAACTTATTGATTGCTAATATTTTATGCTGTTTTTTGCAATTCGCGCCGTAACAAATAATCAACAATATCGGTGCTACGTTGACCGATATTGTTTAAACCTGATCGTTGGGTGAACTGGATAACTTCAGAATGGGAGGGTGTAGGTTTATCTGCTGGTTCGATAGAGAGAATTTCGACACTATCGGGCATTGATTGATAATTCACATATGTCGCGGCATCTTCAAGCCCATCCAATACATCACACATGGTAAGCTCGAGCAGTTTACTTCCTGTCGTTTTCTTCTTTGGGATCATGCCCTTAGTCCGTATTTCTTTAATCAGTCGCTAGTTAAATTTATTAGCGTTCTAAAAAAGAATTACTTAAGGGCAATATGCCTGGTAAGTGGAAGTTGCTTGCGACACTAGTCGGTTTATTTCACGAAAGGCTTAATTCGTTGCAATAGACCTTTGAAAACTTTTGGGTTACCAGCAACGACATTACCTGTTTTTAGGTAATCCATACCACCATTTAAGTCTCCAACAAGGCCACCCGCTTCTTCAACAAGTAAAACACCAGCCGCTATATCCCACACATTTAGATCCATTTCCCAAAAGCCATCTAAACGACCCGCGGCAACAAAGGCTAAATCTAAAGCTGCAGAACCTGGACGACGAATACCTGCGGTACCGGGAATAATGGCTTTCATCATGCCAAGGTAGTCATCCATCAAGTGCATTTGTGCGTCACGATATGGAATACCTGTGCCAATTAAAGCGCCTTCAAGGCTTTTGCGTGGCGTAACACGGATACGACGATCATTAAGTTGCGCACCGTTACCACGGCTCGCACTGAAGAGTTCCTGAGAAAGCGGGTTGTAAACAACACCTTGAGTAATTCTGTTTTTGTGGCGTACAGCAATAGACACCGCAAATTGAGGAAATCCGTAGAGGAAGTTAGTTGTGCCATCGAGTGGGTCGATGATCCATTCGTAGTCATCAGTGCCTTTATGGTTACCACCTTCTTCAGCAAGAATGCTGTGATTAGGATAGGCTTTACGAATAATGTCAATAATGGCTTTTTCAGCACCTTTATCGACTTCACTAACGAAATCATTGCGTGATTTTTCAGTAATGCTGAGAGACTCAACACGATCGATATAGCGTGAGATAAAATCACCACCGGCACGCGCCGCACGCACGGCAATATTTAGCATTGGATGCACTATAAATTCCTCTGGATTCTTAAAGAACGAATATCTATTCAAGAGATATTATTTTAGTGCATTCTAACAGCCTATTCGTTTCAGTGTTAGATTTAACTGCGTATAATGCGGCCATGAAACCTGATTTTTCAAATATTCACATTGTTATGGTTTGTACCACTCATCCCGGTAATATCGGTGGTGTGGCCAGAGCAATGAAAAACATGGGCTTGTCTCGATTATCTTTGGTCGCACCCGAAGCACCTTTCCCACACGCAAAAGCTCGTGCTCGTGCCTCTGGTGCTGTGAATGTGCTTGAAAACACACAAGTTTTTGACACACTTGAAGAAGCTGTTGCGGGGTGTTCGTTAGTGGTTGGAGCGAGTGCACGTATGCGAACCTTGCCCTGGCCAGTGGTTGATCCGCGTGAATGTGCCTCTCGTGTGGTCAATATTGAAAAAGGCGCAGAAGTCGCGATTGTCTTAGGTCGTGAAAATTCTGGTCTGACCAATGAAGAACTGGAGCTTTGCCAATTGTTGGTGACCATCCCGACGAATCCTGATTTTAGTTCATTAAATATTGCTGCCGCTGCACAAGTGCTTTGTTACGAAATTCGTCTCGCTGCAAAGTTAGATAAAGCACCAGAAGACGAGCCGGATTCGCCTTTGGCAACCTCGGAAGAACGCGAAGGCATGTTTTCGCATTTTGAAGAAGCGCTGACGGAGCTGGAATTTTTAAAACCTGATAACCCTGGCCAGCTCATGCGGCGATTGCGACGCTTATTCACACGAACGGGTGTTGAGCGTTTGGAAGTGAATATTTTGCGTGGGATTATGGCGGCAGCGCAAAAAGCAAAATCAGATAAACCTTAAGCAACTGTTTTTATTGACAAAATCAATAAAGAAGACTTTAATAGCCGTCCATAAATTCTACTATCAATAATTTTGGTACTTGTATGTTTAAACGACTTCGTGAAGATATAAACTGTGTTTTTGAACGCGACCCTGCTGCGCGTAACAGTTTTGAAGTACTGTCGACTTACCCAGGAGTGCATGCTTTACTATGGCATCGTGCCAGTCATTTATTGTGGAATATACATTTAAAGTGGCTTGCAAGAGTGCTGGCTCAGCTTTCTCGTTTATTAACTGGTATTGAAATTCACCCAGGTGCCAAGATTGGCCGACGTTTTTTTATTGATCATGGTATGGGTGTAGTGATTGGTGAAACGGCGGTGATTGGTGATGATGTTACGCTTTATCACGGTGTTACTTTAGGTGGTACAAGTTGGAGTAAGGGTAAGCGCCACCCAACTTTAGGAAATAATGTCGTTGTTGGTGCAGGCGCTAAAGTGTTGGGCCCAATTACCTTATTTGATGGTGCTCGGGTTGGTTCAAACGCTGTAGTGGTAAAAGATGTGCCCGAAAGAGCCACCGTTGTGGGTATTCCCGGGCATATTGTCTCGGCTAAAGCGAAAGATGAGTCATCCGAAAAGCGAGAAGCTTTTGCCAAGAAAATTGGTTTTGATGCCTATGGCACTTCTTCAGGAATGCCCGATCCGGTTGCTAATGCTATCGATATCATGCTGGATCACATCCATGCCATGGATACACAAATGCAAAACATGTGTAAGTCATTGAAATCAATGGGAACGGAGTTAGATGTGGTGAAGTTGCCTGATTTAGATGGCTGCGATATTTCATCAAGCCCATTGCCGAAGCATGTGGATGAAGAAAGCGAAGAAGAAAAACTTGATAAATAGTTCTACGAATTAAATAAGAATACTTGACTAAAATACTAGGTTTTGTTATCTTGAGTTTTTGATTGGTATATCAGATTTTACTTAATTACGTGGAGCAAAGCAATGAGACTGACCACTAAAGGACGTTACGCAGTAACGGCAATGCTTGATTTAGCACTGCACTATAAAGATGGGCCGATTACTCTGGCTGATATTTCTCAACGTCAGGGCATTTCTCTGTCATATCTTGAGCAACTCTTTTCTCGTTTACGCAAAAAGGAACTCGTTGATAGCACGCGTGGTCCCGGTGGTGGTTATCGTTTAAGCCGCGACTCGCATGAAATTGCGGTTGCCGATGTGATCACTGCAGTTGATGAAAAAGTTGAAACGACTCGTTGTGGTGGTTTATCAAATTGCCAGGATGATAGCCAATGTTTAACGCATGATTTATGGACAGAGTTAAGTTCACAAATCCACGGCTTCCTGATGGGCATTAGCTTAGGTAACTTAGTTGAGCGTCAAGGTGTACAAGAAGTTGCCGCACGTCAACAACAAGCTGAAACAAATTTTATTTCGTCTGAAGAGGCGGCAGTAAACTCGTAAGTCATCCCCCACGTTCTTGATACAAGGATGTACTTGGAATAAATAGTTATGAAATAAATTTCCCGATAAGGGGAATTTGTTGGAGAAGTTATGAAAACACCGATTTATTTTGATTACTCTGCAACAACACCCGTTGATAAACGTGTTGCAGAAAAAATGTGCGATTGTTTAACTGAAGACGGTAATTTTGGCAACCCAGCATCAAGCTCACATGAGTTTGGTTGGAAAGCAGAAGAAGCCATCGATCAAGCGCGTAAAGATGTTGCTAATTTAATTAACGCAAACCCAAAAGAAATTGTTTTTACTTCGGGTGCAACAGAGTCAGATAACCTTGCCATTAAAGGTATTGCGCATTTTTATCATAAGAAAGGCAAACACATTGTTACTTGTAAAACAGAACACAAAGCTGTTTTAGATAGCTGTCGCCAGCTTGAGCGTGAAGGCTATGAAGTAACTTATTTAGATACCAAGGATGATGGCTTAATTGATTTAGAGGTTTTAAAAGCTGCGTTACGTGATGACACGATTTTAGTTTCAATCATGCACGTTAATAATGAAATTGGTGTTATCCAGGATATTAAAGCAATTGGTGAAATTACACGTGAACGTAAAATTATGTTTCACGTTGATGCTGCACAAAGCGCGGGCAAGGTGCCTATCGATATGGATGAACTTAAAGTTGATTTAATGTCATTCTCAGCACATAAAATTTATGGTCCAAAAGGTATCGGTGCATTATATGTGGGCCGTAAACCTCGCGTTCGTTTAGAAGCACAAATGCATGGCGGTGGACATGAACGTGGTATGCGCTCAGGTACTTTAGCAACACATCAAATTGTGGGCATGGGTGAAGCTTTCCGTTTAGCGAAAGAAGAAATGGCCGCGGATAACGAACGCATTCGTATGTTACGTGACCGACTATTAAAAGGTTTAGAGCACATTGAAGAAACTTATGTTAATGGTGATTTAGAACAACGAATTCCGCATAATTTAAATATAAGCTTTAACTTCGTTGAAGGTGAGTCTTTAATCATGGCATTAAAAGAACTCGCTGTTTCTTCCGGTTCAGCATGTACATCAGCAAGTTTAGAACCTTCTTATGTTTTACGTGCATTAGGCCGTAACGATGAATTAGCACATAGCTCAATTCGTTTCTCTTTAGGCCGTTACACAACAGAAGAAGAAATTGATTTTGCTATAGCTAAAATCAATGACAATATTGGAAAATTGCGTGAGCTTTCTCCATTATGGGAAATGTTCAAAGATGGTATTGATTTAGATGCCATCGAATGGGCTGCACATTAAAAAATAGCACGTTAACTGAATTTGAATTAAGAGGTATGCAAACATGGCATATAGTGAAAAAGTAATTGATCATTATGAAAACCCACGTAACGTTGGTTCAATGGATAAAGACGAAGCAAACATTGGTACAGGCATGGTCGGCGCACCGGCATGTGGCGATGTTATGCGTTTACAAATTCAGGTGTCTGACGACGGTGTGATTGAAGATGCAAAGTTTAAAACCTACGGTTGTGGCTCCGCGATTGCCTCAAGTTCACTTTTAACTGAATGGGTTAAAGGTAAGACGTTAGATCAAGCGGGTGAAATTAAGAACACTGAAATTGCTGCTGAGTTAGAGTTGCCGCCAGTGAAGATTCATTGCTCAGTATTAGCCGAGGACGCCATTAAAGCAGCTATCGACGACTACAAAAGTAAAAAATGAGGAATCGTTAGAAGCTAGATTACGGCGTTAAAGCTCGCCTCAAAATGCTCATGTACTTATTGTACATTCCGCTTTTTCGTTGAGCTTTGCCTTGTACTCTAACTTCTAACAACCCCTCAAGAATAATTAGTATCATTATATTTAGGGTATTTTAATGGCCATCACTTTAACTGAAGCAGCAGCTGAACGCGTTCAAGCTTTTCTTGATAATCGAGGAAAGGGTATAGGTCTACGTGTTGGTATTAAGACCAGTGGTTGTTCGGGGATGGCATATATTCTTGAATTTATTGATGAGACTGAAGAAGGTGATAAGGTTTTTGAATCGCAAGGCGTGAAAATTATTGTTGATGCAAAAAGTTTATTATATATCGACGGCACTGAATTAGATTATGGTAAAGAAGGTTTGAACGAGGGCTTTCAGTTTAATAATCCAAATGTAAAAGGTGAGTGCGGTTGTGGTGAAAGCTTTACAGTTTAATTCCTAATCTCTTAACTAAATAGAATTTCCTATCATGGCACAAACGCAAACTCACTTTGAGTTATTTGAACTGCCTGTTTCATTTGATATTGATCTTTCTGATCTGAATCAACGTTACCGTGAATTACAACGCGTAGTTCATCCCGATAAGTTTGTTAATGCCAGTGATCGAGAGCGATTATTGTCTGTTGAAAAAGCAGCGGTAATAAATGAAGCGTATCAAATTTTAAAAACACCTCAACGTCGTGCACGTTACATGTTGGAGCTACAAGGTGTTTCATTTGATGATGAAAAGGATATGGCAGTTGAACCTGCTTTTTTAATGGAACAAATTGAACTACGTGAAGCATTAGGTGAGTTAAGCCAAGCTGCTGATCCAATAGTAACATTGAATAACATTATGGCGGATATTAAAAAGCGTATAGCGAGTGTTATCGATGGATTGAGAGAAGGCCTAAAACAAGGGCAGTTAGACGAAGTCCAAAAAAACAGTTTAAAACAATCAATACACAAGATGCAGTTTTTAAATAAATTGCAGGAAGAAGCCGAGTATCAGGAAGAAAATTTACTCGATGCACTCTAACTCAGTGTTATAATCTTCTATTAATTCATTAGAATCAAAGATTAAATTATATGGCGTTGTTACAAATCAGTGAACCAGGACAATCAACCAATCCACACGAACACCGTTTGGCCGCAGGGATTGATCTGGGTACAACAAACTCACTTATAGCATCTGTTAAGAGTGGTTTAGCAGAAACATTGCCAAATGAAAGTGGTGAAGTGTCTTTACCCTCTGTAGTGCGTTATACAGAAAATGAAATTATTGTTGGCACAGATGCCAAGTCAGTGTCAGCCGAAGATCCTTTAAATACCATTAGTTCTGTTAAACGTTATATGGGGCGTGGTTTAAAAGATATTAAAGAACTCGGTGGTCGCCGGCCTTATAAGTTTGTTGATACGGACTCTGCTGTGCCTCGTATTCATACTGTTGCGGGTAATGTTAGTCCTGTTGAAGTTTCATCTGAAATATTAAAATCATTAAAGCTCAGAGCAGAAGAATCACTCGGTGATAGTTTAACCGGTGTTGTTATAACAGTTCCTGCTTATTTTGATGATGCACAACGTCAAGCAACAAAAGATGCAGGTAAATTAGCAGGTTTAAACGTTTTACGTTTGTTAAATGAACCCACTGCCGCAGCAGTTGCGTATGGTTTAGATAAACAGGAAGAAGGTGTTATTGCCGTTTATGATCTTGGTGGTGGTACATTCGATATCTCGATTTTACGCTTAAACAAAGGTGTTTTCGAAGTTATGGCCACGGCAGGGGACACTGCATTAGGTGGTGATGATTTAGATTACGCTGTTGCCAAATGGATAATGGCAGAAGCGAAAATTAATGATGATGCGAGCCATCATCAGATGCGCCGGTTAATGCGTGATGCCTGTTCAGCCAAAGAAGCATTATCAAACGCAGACAGTACAGAATTAACGATTGAGTTAGACAATGGTTCTGGTTGGTGTGGTTTACTAACACTTGAAAAGTTTAACGAGCTGGTTGCACCGCTTATCCAAAAAACATTGTTACCCTGTAAACGTGCTTTGCGTGATGCTGGTGTGGATGTTGCTGAAGTTAAATCGGTTGTTATGGTTGGTGGCTCTACGCGTGTGCCAGAGGTGCGTAATAAAGTATCTGATTTTTTTGAACAAGAGTTACTAACAGATATTAATCCTGATACCGTTGTTGCCATGGGCGCAGCTATTCAAGCCGACGTTTTAGTCGGGAATAAAGCTGATAGTGATTTATTATTATTAGATATCACACCGTTGTCATTAGGTTTAGAAACCATGGGCGGCTTGGTCGAAAAAGTTATTCCGCGCAACACAACAATTCCTGTTGCGCGCGCGCAAGACTTTACGACCTTTAAAGATGGGCAGTCAGCAATGTCTATCCATGTATTACAAGGTGAGCGCGAGCTGGTCAGTGACTGCCGTTCACTTGGTAAGTTTGCCTTACATGATATTCCAGCCATGGTAGCCGGTGCAGCACGAATACGTGTCACTTTCCAGGTTGATGCTGATGGTTTGTTATCGGTTTCTGCTCGTGAAGAAACGTCGGGTGTAGAAAGTAGTATCGAAGTTAAGCCATCGTATGGTTTGACGGATAATGAGATCGAAACTATGTTACGTGATTCGATTGAACATGCTGAAGATGATGTTGGAGCGCGAATGTTGCGTGAACAACAAGTTGAAGCAGAGCGTGTGCTGGAAGCATTGGAAGCCGCATTGGCTGACGACGGTCACTTATTAAATGAAGCAGAGCGTAAAGTTGTTGATAATGTGGCTAATAACTTGAGTGAACTGTGTAAAGGCAGCGACTTACGCGCAATAAAAGATGCGATTGCAGATGTTGATAAAGCTGCAGCAGAGTTTGTTGCTAGACGAATGGATGGCAACATCAAAAAAGCTTTAGCAGGGCATAACGTAAACGAATTTTAATTCCTTAACGAAAGATAAAAGACATGACTAAATTAATTTTTCTCCCCCATGAAGAACTTTGTCCAGAAGGTGCAATGATTGACGTTGAGCCTGGCGTTACTGTTTGTGATGCGATGCTAGCTAATGATATTCATATTGAACATTCATGTGAAAAGTCCTGTGCTTGCACAACTTGTCATGTTTATATTCGTGAAGGTTTTGACGACTTGGAAGAATCATCAGAACTTGAAGATGATTTATTAGATAAAGCATGGGGTTTAGAGCCTGATTCTCGTCTAAGTTGTCAGGCCGTAGTTGGCGATAAAGATCTGGTTATCGAAATTCCAAAATACACCATTAATATGGTTTCTGAAAACCACTAAATTAAAGATGAGCGTGGCTTTTTTTCTTTTGTCACCATTTGGTGGCAAGACTGCTCTTAAGGTAAGAGCGTTATTTTTACGAAATTAAATTTTCGCTCTTTATAGAAATAGTCTAAGCACCGATGTTTATGTGGAAAATTTTCTATATCTGCTGGGGCGTGCAATAGCTATTTACGGTGTCGCGTGGGCATCAGACATCGGGCTTCATGGCTTGATTAAAAATCACGGATTTGTAACTGTAGTCGGGAGCATTTTTACAATATTTAAAAATAATTATATTCATTTATACTGCGATTATTCTTAAATAAATTAAATGAGTGAACAATGAGAAAAGATGAAAAATACAAAGGTATTGATAATGAAATTAATGGTGGAATGACCGCCATTGGCAAGTTAATTCGAGATGCTAAGGTTTTTAGTTTAATTGAAGACAGTGAAACCTGCGAAGGCTGGAACCATGCAGGTATCAATGCGTTGAGTGATAGAGTTAATCAAGAATGGGATAAGTATGGTTGCCTGGTTAGCCAGTTGCCCGAAGAACTGTTTAAGCGCCACCAAGACATTCATAATAAAGCGATGACAGACGCTAAAGCCGCCGGCTGGAGTGGCGAGCATGAAATCAGTGAAGAATAATAGAAATTTAAATTCTGATTATTTAACTAACATTAAACAAGTCATACAAAGCGCAAACAGAACATCAATATAAATTTTAAAAGGTGTTTGATGTTAAAATTACGGGAAGAACCAAAATAATACTTTGTTAAAGGTGAGCCTAATTTCGAGCCGGTTACTGGTGAGAAATAGCACTTATCGAAGTTGCCTATAGTGCACACATGCCTGTCTTGAGAAATAAATTATACAACGTTAGGTTTGTGATAGTATGCGCTCGGAAATCACTACAGTATGAGGAGTAACCTATGTCGTTAAAATGGACCGATAGCCTGGATATCGCTATTGCACTGGATGAAGCTCATCCTGATGTTGATCCGCAGTGGATTCGCTTTACCGATTTACATGAATGGATCTGCAAACTTGAAGAATTTGATGATAAGCCTGAAAAGTCAGGTGAAAAAATTCTCGAAGCAATTCAATTAGCCTGGATTGATGAAAAAGACTAAAGCTGCCTGGAATAAATTCAAAAGTCCCTCCTTTTCATATGAGAATAAAATAGTCTCAGCCGATTAATTCACAAAGTTTTTCATCTCTGTTATGACAGTCACTATAGAGTAGGCTATTCTAGTTTTATACATATCCACACACTGCAGTGCGGTTAATTAACGTTAAAACATGATTTTTTAAGATGGCAGTATAAAGATTGCTTAAATTAATTTTGCTTGTTAGATTAGGGGTAGTTACTTATATTGCTCTAATAACTAATTGGATTATAAGATGTTTTTAGTTAAAAATACTTATTATTTAAAAGTCATTTTGCTAAGTGTCTTTCCCTTGCTTTCATCCTGTGACTCAGACAGGCAATCTTCTGAGTATGATCTTGATAACAGGGTTGATGTTAGTAACATCAAAAATAAATCTAACCAGAAAACATCTGATAATACTTTTATTTTTAGTTTTGATTTACGTGCTAGCCCACAAGAAGACGCTCGCCAATACTTACCTTTTTTAAAGTATTTAGAAAAGGAAACAGGTTATAAATTTAAATTACGCTTCACACCTAAAAACCGAAATATTGTTGATGAAGTAGGTACTAATTACGTTCAGTTCGCAGCACTTGGTGCAGTTTCATTTTTGAAAGCATATACGAAATACGGTGTTGTTCCTGTTGTGAGAGGGCTTAATTTTGAAAATAAGGCTGAGTATCAAAGTGTTTTTGTTGTTAGTCCTGACAGCAAGCTTAAGTCACTCTCTGATATAAGGGGCAAACGACTTTCTTTTGGTTCTCGTAGTTCTACTCAGGGACATTTAATTCCACGTATAGTTTTAAATAAAAGTGATATCGATCTAAAGACGTTTTCGAGTGTTGTTTTTACCGGTTCACATCAAAACTGTGCTAACTCTGTGATTTCTAAAAACGCTGATGTATGTGCCATGCAAGATACAATGGCTAAAAATATGGTGGAGAAAAATTTATTACGAATTATTTATTCATCAAGTAACTATCCTTCAAGTGGAATTGTTGCAAATAGAGATGTTTCTGAGGAAACACTGCAAAAAGTTAAACAAGCATTGATAGCCTTTAAACCAAAGGGAAAAGATAAGGCTGGATTATACAATTGGGATAGAACAGAGATGCCTATGGGGTTTACTACAGCTAATATAAGTGATTATTCTGAATTAAAAAAATGGGCTGTTCGTTTAGGCTTTATTCAAACAGCAGATGGTAAATAATGAATGAGGCTTAGTAATAAACTTATTTTTTTAGTTATAGGTATTTTGGTTTCTGTTTTTATCGGTATTTTTTACTTTCAGTCGAAGCAAATCAGCAAACACTTAACCTCAAACCAGTTAGAGTGGGTTGATACGTTAACAAATAGCTTGAGTGAAAGTATTGCCCGGGACACTATTGATGGAAATAAACTTATCGTAACAGAATTATTGCAACGGCTTGTTAAGGATCAGGCTGTTGAATACGTTTATGTTACGGGTATGGAAGGTGAGTTATTTGCTCACTCCTTTAAAGAAGGCATGCCCCGTTTTTTGTTTGAAAACATCGATAAACATTCGGGGGTTATTTTGCACTCTCACGTAGATAAAATATATAAAACGAAACAAGGAATTATTTCTGAGATTGATGCGCCCTTAATTGAAGGTTTGGCCGCCCGAATTCATCTTGGTGTAAATCAAAGTGAAGTAAAAGCAGTGCTGGAAAATGTTAGAAAAGAGCTGGCCTGGTTTTTTTCTTTTCTGGGGCTTATCAGTATTTTAATTGCCGTTCTTATTGCTAACCGTATAAACAAGCCTTTAATTGATTTTACACAAAAACTGTTAGTTTTTAACAGAAGCAGACTTAAAACCTTTCCTAAGATTGAAACGACAGACCCTGAAATTATAAATTTAATAAACGTATTTCACGATGTTATATCTGATCGTGAAAAAGCAGATGAAGCATTAGCTAAATTACAACAGCGATTGTTATTGCATAGAGAGTTAAGTCCGCTTGGTATTATCGAGTGGACAACCGATTTTACGTTTGTTGATTTGAATCCTGCCGCACAAAAGATTTTTGGGTTTTCTAAAGATGAACTATTAGGCCGGCATATTACAGAAAATATTTTACCTGAAAGTGCACGAGCACAGGTTGATAAAATATGGGCTGAGTTGGTTAGTAATACTGGTGGTGCTCACAGTGTAAATGAAAATCTTACTAAGGATGGTAAAATGATTGTGTGTGAATGGAATAACACACCTTTGGTTGATGATGAAGGGAAAGTTGTAGGGGTTGCTTCATACGTGGAGGATATTACTCACCAAAAACAACAAGAAGAGCAAGTACGACGTTCTCAAAAAATGGATGCGTTGGGTAAGCTTACTGGCGGGATTTCACACGATTTCAATAATATTCTTGGCGTTATAATGGGGTATGCCGAGTTACTGCAATTAAGTATAAAAGATCAATCCAACCTGCTTGAATATGCAGATGAAATTATGCATGCAAGTCAACGGGGCGCAAAACTGACACAAAAATTATTAGCCTTTTCAAAGAAAAAAGTTTTTGAAGCTGTCGAGGTTGATTTAAATGAAGTTATCCTAAGTAATAAAAATCTACTTGAAAAAACCTTAACGGCTCGAATAAAGCTTGTTTTAAATTTAGATATTAATCTTTGGCCAATTTTTGTTGATACTAATGATCTTGAAGATTTATTACTTAATGCGAGCATTAATGCTATGCACGCAATGGAGGGTGGTGGCCAGCTAAGCCTGGGTACACGAAATGAGCACTTGTCACAACAGGATGCATCAGCAATTGATCTTGATGAAGGTGATTATGTTGTCTTTACTATTACCGACACCGGTTGTGGTATGGACAGTGAAACATTAGAACATATTTTTGAACCGTTCTTTTCAACAAAAGGTACTTTGGGGACGGGGCTGGGGTTAAGTCAAATATATGGTTTTGTCTCTCGTAGTAATGGCTCGATCAAAGCGTACTCAGAGCCTGGTCACGGTACACAGTTTATTCTGTATTTTCCACGACACAAATCAAATGTACCGTTAAATCATGAGTCGAATGATAACCTCGACATTTCCTCTTTTGCTGGTACAGAAAAAGTGTTAGTTGTTGATGATGAAAAAGCTTTGCGCTCATTAACGGGTAATATCCTTTCACAGCAAGGGTATACAGTGTTGCTGGCCGAAAATGGAAAAGAGGCGCTAAAGATACTTGAGAAAGAGTCCGTTGATGGTGTGATTTCAGATGTTATTATGCCCGAAATGGATGGCTACCAGTTAGCGAATGAAATAATGACGCTTTACCCAGAGGTAAAAATACAGCTGGTCAGCGGGTTTAATGATGAGCGTCATAGAGAGCACGTCTCCGGGGCTTTACACGAGAAACTATTATATAAGCCAGTAAATTCTAAAGTGTTACTTAAACGTATTCGAGAATTATTTGATACTGCTAAATAGGCAGAATACCCCCTGATTTTGCTATTTTTTGTCACGGCAGGTGACAGTGGCACCCACTGCCATTTTGTAAGGAAAGGTGCTTTTTTGCAGATTAGCCCCCTGTGAGTGCTTGAAGCTTGTAATAGTGGGCTACATTCTCAAAAAAGCATGGCTTCGGCTGTAATATCCCCAAAAATAACAGAGTTTTGATTGCTTGAAACTTCGCCAGACGATAAAATTACGATCTCACTTATTGAGACATAAACCCGCGTATTTCCGCGGGTTTATGCTATTTTGTAAACCTCAAAGTTATACCTTAATTACCGGAGTAATAGATACATGTCCCAAGAACGTACCATTTCCATTATTAAACCTGATGCCGTTGCTAAAAATGTAATCGGCGAAATCTACAGCCGTTTTGAAAAAGCAGGTTTGAAAATTGTTGCCTCAAAGATGATGCAGCTAACTGAAGAAAAAGCCGGTGAATTTTATGCTGTTCATAAAGAGCGTCCATTTTATGGTGAACTTGTTGCTTTTATGACTTCTGGCCCTGTCATGGTTCAAATTTTAGAAGGTGAAGATGCGATTGCGAAGAACCGCGAAGTAATGGGCGCTACTAATCCTAAAGAAGCAGCGGCAGGCACTATCCGTGCAGACTTCGCAGAATCGATTGATGAGAATGCAGTACACGGCTCAGATGGTCCGGATACAGCAAAAGAAGAGATGGCTTTCTTCTTCTCTGATGACGAAATTTGCCCGCGTTTGCGTTAATTAGCATTAAGATAATATTCTAATGGAAGTGAAATTGCAGACGCCGGAAAAGGTCAACTTGCTGAATTTTGATAAGCAAGGGCTGGAAAAGTATTTTACCGATCTTGGTGAAAAGCCTTTTCGTGCTACGCAATTATTAAAATGGATTTATCAGTTTGGCGTTGATGATTTTACTGAGATGAATAATTTCAGTAAGTCTCTTCGTGAAAAACTGAATGAAATAGCAGAAATAAAATTTCCTGAAATTGTTGAAGAGCAACATTCAGATGATGGCACGATTAAATGGTTGTTGCGTCTTGATAGTGGCAACAGTATTGAAACTGTTTTTATCCCGGAAGGTGAGCGTGGTACTTTATGTATTTCTTCCCAGGTTGGTTGTGCGTTGGAATGCAGTTTTTGTTCGACTGCTCAACAGGGTTTTAATCGTAACTTAACAACAGCCGAAATTATTGCTCAGGTTGTTATTGCTAATCGCGCATTAAAATGCATTCCACGTAATGAACGTGTTATTTCAAATGTGGTTTTAATGGGAATGGGCGAGCCATTATTAAATTTCGATAACGTGGTTGCTGCAACAAATATATTACTTGAAGATAATGCCTATGGCTTATCAAAACGTCGTGTCACATTGAGTACATCAGGTGTTATTCCTGCGCTGGACAGGCTAAAAGAAGTGAGTGATGTAAGTTTAGCATTATCGCTACATGCACCTAATGATGAACTGCGCAATGAATTAGTGCCCATTAACCGCAAATATCCCATTAAGGAATTACTCGAAGCCTGCAAACGTTATATTTCAGGTGAAACAAAACGCATCGTGACTGTGGAGTATGTTTTGTTAGATGGGGTTAATGATAAACCCGAACACGCCAGACAACTGGTTAAGTTGTTAAAAAACTTTCCATGTAAAATTAATCTCATTCCTTTTAATCCATTTCCAAATAGTGATTATGCAACGTCATCAGATGATGCGATTGAACGCTTCAGGAACATTATTGTGAAAGGCGGTTTGTTAACAACTACACGTAAAACGCGTGGTGAAGATATTGATGCAGCATGTGGTCAGTTAGCTGGAAAGGTATTAGATAAAACTAAACGGACAGCACGTCGACAAGAAAAAGAACAGCATTCATCAGGGAGAGTGGTATGACATCATTGTTTCAAGTTTTAGCTTTGATATTTGTATTAATGCTTACCGGTTGTACAACACAAACAGAACGAGCGGGTGTAAATAATAAAGCTGCTTCGGTTGCAAATGCTGAGTTAGGTGTTGCCTATTTAGCACAAGGGCAAAATAAAGTTGCAATGGTTAAGCTTAAAAAAGCCATCGCCTATGATGATGAAAATGCAAATGCACACCATTACATTGCAGAGCTTTATCGCCGTTTAGAACAAAATGACTTATCAGGAAAACATTTTCAAAAAGCCCTGGAGCTAAAACCGAAAGACTCCTCTATTAAGAACAACTATGCAATTTATTTATGTAGCACGGGTTCTTATGATAAAGGTTTAAACCTTTTGACCTCTGTTCTTGCTGATCCTCTATATAGAAATAAGGATCAAGCATATGAAAATATGGGGTTGTGTGCAGAAAAACAGGGAAATGTTCAGGTTGCAGAAGCTCATTTTTTAACCGCATTAAAGCTTAATCGTAACTTACCGAATTCATTATTAGGTATGGCGAAAATAGAATTTGATAAACAAAATATTCAGTCGGCTACAGCATATTTTGAAAAGTATAATAAAATTGCACGCCATACACCTCAAAGTTTATGGCTCGGTGTTTTGATTGAACGAAAAAATGGTCGTAAAGGTCAGTCTGGGAGTTATGCCGTATTGTTAAAAGGGCGTTTCCCAGATTCAAAAGAAGCAAAATATTTAAAAAAATTAAATATTCGATAAAATAATAATTAAAAATCAGAGTGTGAAAATATAGTGGCCAAGTCAATTCAAGCAATTCGTGGTATGAACGACATTCTACCGGAGCAAACTCCAGCCTGGCAGTATGTTGAAGATGCCTTTCGCCAGCTGATGCAATCGTATGGCTATCAGGAAATAAGAATGCCGATTGTTGAGAGTACGGGATTATTTAAGCGCTCTATAGGTGAAGTGACCGATATTGTTGAAAAAGAAATGTATACCTTTGAGGATCGTAATGGCGATAGTTTAACGTTACGCCCTGAAGGCACTGCATGTTGTGTGCGTGCAAGTATGCAGCATGGTTTGCTACATAATCAGACACAACGTTTGTGGTATACCGGCCCTATGTTTCGACATGAGCGTCCACAGAAGGGGCGTTATCGTCAGTTTCACCAGTTTGGAGTAGAAACATTTGGTTTATCCGGGCCTGATATTGATGCTGAATTAATTTTAATGTCGAATCGTTTATGGCACTTATTAGGTATGAGTGATGATGTTACGCTCGAGTTGAATTCATTAGGTTCATCTGAAGCACGTCAAAATTATCGGGAAGTACTAGTCAAATATTTTGAAGCGCATGAATCATCGTTAGATGAAGATAGCCAGCGCCGTTTGAAATCTAATCCTTTGCGTATTTTGGATAGTAAAAATCCAGAAATGAAAAAATTGAATGAAAATGCACCAAAATTAATTGATCATCTTGATGATGAATCAAAACAAGAGTTTGAAGCTTTGTGTCAGGTGCTGGAGGCAGCGGGTGTTAACTATAAGATAAATCCACGTTTAGTTCGTGGCTTAGATTATTATAGTAAAACAGTGTTTGAGTGGGTGACAGATAAGCTTGGTGCTCAGGGTACGGTTTGTGCCGGGGGCCGCTTTGATGGTCTGGTTGAACAGTTAGGCGGTAAAGCAACCCCTGCAATGGGGTTTGCTTTAGGCCTGGAACGTTTAATTGAATTAATTGAACTTCCTGGTGATGTTCAACGTAAAAATAATTTAGATGCTTACCTTGTATTAATGGGCGACAAAGCAACAGCTAAAGGAATGGTGTTAGCTGAAAAATGGCGAAATGAAGTACCGGGCTTAAAACTACAAGTTAATTGTGGTGGCGGCAGCGTGAAAAGCCAAATGAAAAAAGCAGATAAAAGTGGTGCTAATTTCGCTTTTATTTTAGGGGATGATGAATTAGAAAAAAATGTTGTAACACTTAAGTATCTTAGAGAGAAAAAAGAGCAACAAACTATAGAACTTAATGATATTGCAAAATTTTTGCAGCAAGAATTATAAAATATTTGGAGTTGAAAGTGGACGCGTATAAAACTGAAGAAGAACAGGTTCAAGCTATAAAACAGTGGTGGAAAGAAAACTCGGTATCAATAATTGCAGGTATTGTTATTGGTGGAGCGATATTGGGTGGTTATAGTTATTTTACTGAGTATAAAAAATCTAAGGCACAACAAGCTTCTGTTATATACAGTACCGTTTTAGCAACTAAAGAAGATAAAACCAAAGACGTAGAAATATTAAAAAATGATTATTCTTCAACACCGTATGCAGCACTAGCGAGCTTAACTTTAGCAAAAGATGCTATGGCTAAAAATGAAGTTGAAAAAGCAGCATCTGAATTAAAGTGGGTTGTCGATAACGCGAATGATGATGGCGTTCAACATATTGCTAAACAACGGTTGGCTCGCCTTTATTTAAGTCAAAATAATATTGATGCGGCTGAATCTCTAATTAAAGGTATTAAGTCACAAGGATTTTCAGCAACATATAGTGAAATTCGTGGTGATATTAACTTAGCCAAAAATTTGCCGGTACAGGCAAAAGAGAATTATCGTCTGGCATTGTCTGCTATGATACCAGCTGATCAACGTTATCGTATTATTAAAATGAAACTGGATGACTTAACTCAACCTAAGGTGTCAAAGTGAGATTAATTCTACCTGCGATAGTTTTTTTATTTTTACTAGGTTGTAGTGGGTCTCCATCTCCTGTTTTACCACCTGCTGAATTAAGCCCCCTCGAGAATAAGCTAACAATTTCACGGCAGTGGCTTTTTACTGTAGGTGAAGGGGTAAGTGATTTTTATTTAAAACTTAAGCCTGTTGTTGAAAAAAATACCGGTTATGTTGTGGATTATAAAGGCCATTTGTTTGCTTTTAATATTAAAACCGGTAGTGAGCTTTGGGATGCTGAATTAGAAATGCCTGTATCAGGTGGTTTAGCTATTGCAAGTGGTAAGTTATTTCTCGGAAGTAGCAAAGGTGAGGTCATTGCTTTTGATATTAAAGAACAAAAAATATTATGGCGTTCACAATTAAGCAGTGAAGTTGTTTCGAGTCCGGTTGTGGCAAGTGAACAGCTTATTGTAAAAACGGTTGATGGTCGTACTTATGCCATAAATATTGAAACGGGTAAACAAGCCTGGATCTATGAACACACTGTTCCCCGTTTAACTTTGCGAGGGAATAGTTCTGCAGTCATTAAAAACGATATTGTTATATCAGCTTCCGATAATGGAAAGTTAACAGCACTTACGTTGTCCAAGGGAAAGGTTTTATGGGAAACAACCATTGCTGTTGCCGAAGGTCGAAATGAATTAGAACGGGTTATTGATCTGGATGTTGATCCTGTCATTGTCGGTGATGTCGTTTATGTTGCCGGTTATCAGGGGCGACTTGCTGCAGTTAAAATAGATTCTGGTCAGATTATTTGGAATCGGGATTTTTCATCGTATTCTGGCCTTTATGTTGACTCTACCAGTGTGTATATCACTGATGCGATGGGGCAAATATGGGCGCTAAATCGTTATAATGGCTCAACACTTTGGCGACAGGATAAATTATTACGTCGTCGCTTAACGGCTCCACAAAAGCAAAGTGATTATCTGGTTGTCGCGGATTATGATGGTTATTTACATTGGGTAAACAAAGAAGATGGTAAACTCATAGCGAGAAAGAAAATTAATACCTTTGATTTTGAGATTGATGATGAAGAAGAAGAAATTTCTAAAGAATTAGAGTTGCTTTTTAGTAAGCAGAATAATGTCTTAGTTAAACCCATCGTTATTAATAATTTAGTACTTTCTTTAGATCGCAGCGGTCATTTAGAAGCTTTTCAATTAGAGAAGAAGTAATTCATTATGAGACCTGTTATCGCCTTAGTTGGACGTCCTAATGTTGGTAAGTCCACATTATTCAATCGCTTAACTCGATCACGTGATGCTCTGGTTGTTGATCAACCAGGCATGACACGTGATAGGAAATATGGCGATGGAAAATTAGGTGAACAATCTTTCATTGTTATCGATACGGGTGGTTTAAGTGGCGAAACAGAAGGGATTGATGGCTTAATGGCCGCTCAGTCATGGCTCGCTGTTGAAGAAGCTAACATAATTTTATTTCTGACCGATGCACACGATGGCTTAACCGCTATGGACGAAGAAATTGCAAAGCGTCTACGCAATACGGGTAAGGAAGTTATTATTGTTGTAAATAAAATAGATGGCTTACATGAGGAAGTAGTAACGGCTGAATTTTTTGCTTTAGGTTTGGGTGAACCAAAAGCCATTGCAGCATCACAAGGTCGTGGCGTCACTGCTCTTATAGAATCAACACTTGCAGATTTACCAGAACAAGAAGAAGCACTAGATGAGCTTGCTGGAATTAAAATTGCCATTGTTGGTCGCCCAAATGTTGGTAAGTCAACCCTGGTTAATCGTATTCTAGGTGAAGAGCGCGTTGTTGCTTATGATATGCCGGGGACGACGCGAGATAGCATTTATTTGCCCTTTGAGCGTGATGAACAAAAATACACCATTATTGATACTGCAGGTGTAAGAAAACGCGGTAAGGTCCACGAAGTCGCCGAAAAATACAGTGTAATTAAAGCACTACAAGCGATTCAGGATGCCAATGTTGTGATCATGGTGCTGGATGCACAGGACACTATTAGTGAGCAAGATGTTACCTTGTTGGGCTACATTATGGATGCCGGACGTGCGCTTGTTATTGCTATTAACAAGTGGGATGGTCTCGATGAAGAGCAAAAAGATAAAATAAAAACCGAACTTGATTATAAACTTCCTTTTTTGAGTTTTGCAAAGAAAAAATATATTTCAGCACTACATGGAACAGGTGTAGGGGATTTGTTTGGTTATGTACAAACGGCTTATAACTCCGCAATGGCAGAGTTTACGACACCAAAATTAACAAAACTTTTAGAATATTTGGTTCAGCAACATCAACCTCCAATAGTGCACGGTCATCGGATTAAACTGCGTTATGCACATCAAGGTGGTAAAAACCCACCTATTATTGTTATTCACGGTAATAAAACCAAAGACGTTCCTGCGAGCTATAAGCGCTATTTATTTAATGCATTCTTAAAACGCTTAAATTTACATGGCACGCCAATTCGCATTGAATTTAAAACGGGTGATAATCCGTTTAAAGATAGAAAAAATAAAAACAATCTAACTCGTCGACAGCAGGCGAAGAGAAGACGAATGATGAAACATGTTAAGTAAAATGTTTTAACTACATTGCTGCGGATAGATTGAGGTTGTTTTTCCTGTAGCGTAATAAGCAAATAACCCAACCCATTCTTTTATTCCTTTTTTTAGAGTTCTTAAGTTACCCAACAAATTAAATTCCATTGTAAAAATATTATCTTTATTAACGCTGTGGTCTACGGGGAAAGGGATAACAGGCCAGCCGGCTTTGCAAAACACACTAACAGAACGCGGCATGTGCCATGCGGTAGTTATTAATACCCATTTTTCATTTTTTACTGGTTTTATTAGCTTTGTACTATTTATTGCGCTTTCAAAAGTGTTTCGTGATTTACGTTCAAAAACGATTCGATTAGTATCAAAACCTTGCTGTTGATAGAGTTTTTTTGCAACATCAGCTTCTTTTAAATCTTGTTGAAATATACTTCCTGAACCACCAATAAAAACTAGTTTTGCCTTAGGGTATTTTTTTGCTAATGATAAGAAATACAAACTTCTTTCAACGGCTCCTCCGAGCTCTATTTGGTTCCACACAGAAGAAAGCTTAGCTGCTTCAGCACCACTTAATACAATAATGCCATCTATATTTTCAGGTAAAGCTGGGTTGGTTTGAAACCGGGTTTCCAGGGGATAAAGCATCCATTTCCCTATAGGTAGAACTGCAATAATAATAAGTATAATACTTACAAAGGTAAGCAGTTTTGTTGCTGTTTGATATTTTTTCAGGAATAACAAAAAAAGGGTGGCTAGTATAAATACTAATAGTAGAGTGTCAGGTGAAATGAGCGCCCAAATTATTTTTGAAAGGTAAAAGAAAATTGTATCCATATTTTTTAATTATTATCTACTTTAGTTAAAGAATTTTTCCAGTCGTTATTGGGTTTTGATTGCTTCATTTTTATTCGTTGACCAATTTCATTTTCATACCAGCCACGGCTAAACTGAAGGGGTTCTACGCTGTATCCCCACCAGGCACCGTCTTCATCCTGTGCCAACCAGTTTACCCAGCTTGGAAGTGTAGTCGAATCATTTTGAGTCATGGTTTGAAATAAATAGTTTAGGATCAACTTTTGTGTTGTTTAGGCTAACAACCCAATGTAAATGCGGACCACTTACACGTCCAGTCATTCCAACAGTACCAATTTTTTCACCTTGTTCTAGTTGTTGGCCGGCTTTAACTTGTGTTTTATTTAAGTGGGAATACATCGTGATAAGGCCCTGGCCATGATCGATAAAAACCGTATTGCCGGTAAAGAAATAATTTCCTGTGCGAATGACTCTTCCTTTGGCCGGTGATGTGACTGCAGTTCCTTGGGGTGCAGCAATATCAAGTCCAGTATGGCGTCGTATTCTTTTCTGATTATTATAAATTCGTTTTAAACCAAATATACTGCTGAAACGTCCATCTACAGGCAGAGTGAATTGTGTTTCAACCTGGTTGTTTTCAGTCCATTGTTTTAAAGCAGCAAGAATTAAAGGTTTTTCTTTATAGTGTCGTTCTATATCTTCTTTTCTTGGTGAAACCATGCGCTTATTTTTAATGGTAATGTGGCGTGTTTCATAGTCTTTGTTATGTACGGAGAACTCCCGGTAGTGTTTTTTTCCCTGTGAGCTAATTATTTTTATTTTGTGTATTCCAGGTTTGATTTTTAACGGTAAGCCAATCAGCGCTTGCCATGTGTTGTTTGTTTTTCGTGTAAGTACACGTTTTTTACCAAAGAAGGCTTTATCTTTTTCTGTGAAGGAAGTGAGTAAATTCACAACAGCGATGCCACCTGGAACGGCATTAATGGTTGGGTAATCTACAGCATAAGCTCCATTAATCTTGAATATGAAAAAGGTGATAACAATTAGTAATTTTTTAATCATTTTTAATTTCTGTGATAGTGGATAAAAAGTGACCTTTATTGAGTTCGGTTTTTATTTGCTGACCCTTTTTAAGATTACGTGTTTGAGAAACGATATTATTATTTTCATCTTTGACAATGGCATAGCCACGCTTCAATGTATGTAGTGGGCTTAAAGCATCTAAAGTATGCACTAAGTATTGTAATTTTTGTTTTTTAGTATTCAGTGTTTGTTTACTAACAAGCTGAAAACGACTGTTAATATTATTATAGTGTTGTTTTAACTGTTGTAATCTTTGTGAGGGCTCATACTGCTGTAAACGCAGTTGCAGCAGCTTAGCCTTAGTATTTTTTTCTGTTAATGTATTTCTAATAGCGCGTATATTACGTTGCTTTAGTTCATTTAATTTATTTTCAATAATCTGTAGGCGAGCTTTAGGGTGACGTAATCGTTTTTGTAACCAGTCGACCTTTTGTTGTTTTTGTTGCAGTTGTTGCTGCATTAAATAAAAAAAACGAGATTCTATTGATGATAGTTTTTGTATTTGTTGGTAACGATCCGGACTGATGAGTTCCGCGGCAGCTGTCGGTGTTGCTGCGCGTTGGTCGGCAACAAAGTCTGCAATAGTAAAATCAACTTCATGACCAATGCCACTAACAACAGGAATCTCAGAGTTGTAAATTGCCCGCGCAACCACCTCTTCATTAAACTCCCATAAATCTTCCAGTGCACCACCACCTCGCGCAACAATGAGTACATCAATTTCTTTTCGCTCATTGGCTTTCTCAATGGCTTCACTGATTTTATAACATGCGCCTTTACCTTGAACGGGAGTAGGGTAAAGAATAATCGCTTGCATGGGGAAGCGACGTTTTAGTGTTGTCAGAATATCATGTATAGCGGCGCCTGATGCGGAGCTGACTATTCCAACTCTTGTAACCGTTTCAGGAATTGATTTTTTGTGAGAAGAATCAAATAATCCTTCATTGGCAAGTTTGTTTTTTAATTGCTCAAATTGCTGTCTTAATGCACCAGCCCCAGCTTCTTCCATGTGCTCAATGATGATTTGGTAATCACCGCGTGGCTCATAGAGCCCGATACGCGCACGAACTAAAACCTGTTTACCATTTGCCGGAAGGACTTTAACGAGTTGATTACGATTTTTGAACATTGCACATTTAACTTGTGCAGCTTCATCTTTTAAAGTGAAATACCAATGGCCAGAAGCAGGGCGGGCGAAATTTGAAAGCTCAGCTTCAATCCACAATAGTGGGAAGGCTTCTAATGCGGTACGCACTTCCCGGTTTAAACGTGAAACAGTATAAATATCTCGGCTGCTTGATATATTACTTGAAGGTGAGTTCATCTCCTAATGATAAAGCATCGTGATCTATTTTTAGAGCTTTAATGTGAAAATTTAGTGCAAAAAAAAGCCGAGATAAACTCGGCTTTTTTAAACCTAAATGTTTGCTACTTAAAGCTGAGGCTTAAGGTTTTTCTGTGCCATTGCTTGAGCAACTGCATTTTTAGCTTGGCGTTCAGCTTGACCCGCTAATTTCACGGCTTGATCAAACTTACCTTTACCTTTTGCTGCGCGGGCTTTTTTCAAAATCTTGCCAGTGTCACGCCATTCAACGTACATTTTTTTAGCTTTACTATTTGCAGCCATAGCAGATTTCAGTGCCATGTTCGCATCAGCCAATGTTTTAGTTGGACCAGATTGGCAAGCGGCTAAAGATAGAGCCAGTGTACAAGCTACAGCAAGCTTAATAATTGTTTTCATGTTGCTCCTCCAAAGGAATTTAATTTAAATACGACATCTTATCTGAAATATAGTTATGAATATCATCAGATCATTATGAAGTTAGGTGGTCAATTTTCTAGTGGGTATATTCCCGTGACCTGCGTCCATTATGCGTATTGTGTAACATCTTGGCAACTGTCTTGAGCGATAAAATTACTATAAATATGCATATGGCATTATGAATTTTTTTGCTAGGCATTTACGGTATTCCAAAATATCTTTATAATTCGGCGTTTTACGCCTCTTATTACCCATTTTGGAAAACGTCAATTATGCTACGAATTGCCCAAGAAGCCCTTACTTTTGATGATGTTTTGCTTGTTCCTGCTCATTCCAATGTTTTGCCGAAGGAAGTGACGCTCAAAACTCGTATTACCAAAGATATTGAACTTAACATCCCGCTAATATCTGCAGCGATGGACACGGTCACGGAAGCGCGTTTAGCCATTGCGATGGCACAAGAGGGCGGTATCGGCATAATTCATAAAAATATGGACTACAAGAGCCAGGCTGAACACGTTCGGCAGGTGAAAAAACACGAAAGTGGTGTGATTAAGGAGCCATTAACGGTAAGCCCTGAAACCAGCATCCGAGAAGTACTTGAATTAACGCGAGCAGAGAATATCTCCGGCGTTCCTGTTGTCAGTGGCAAAAATCTTGTTGGTATTGTCACTAGTCGTGATTTGCGCTTTGAAACGCAGTTCGATAACCCTGTTTCCAGCATTATGACGCAGAAAAAGAACTTAGTGACGGTCAAAGAAGGCGCAGAACGTGACGATATTCTCAAATTACTGCACGATAATCGAATCGAAAAAGTACTCGTGGTCGATGATAATTTTCACCTTTGTGGTCTTATTACCGTTAAAGATATCCAAAAAGCCACTGAAAATCCCAATGCGTGTAAAGATGAGCAAGGCCGTTTACGAGTCGGTGCCGCTGTAGGCGTAGGGGCTGGCACGGAAGATCGCGTTGCAGCATTAGCTGAGGCGGGTGTTGATGTGATTATTGTTGATACTGCGCATGGGCACTCTCAAGGTGTGCTTGATCGTGTGGCGTGGGTGAAGAAAAACTTCCCGCAAGTTCAGGTTATTGGTGGAAATATTGCCACCGCAGCGGCAGCAAAAGCTTTGGCTGATGCGGGCGCAGATGGCGTTAAAGTGGGTATTGGCCCGGGCTCAATTTGTACTACGCGTATTGTTTCGGGTGTAGGTGTGCCACAAATTACTGCAGTATCCGATGCAGTTGCAGCACTTGAAGGTACCGGTATTCCCGTTATTGCTGACGGCGGTATTCGTTATTCAGGTGATATTGCAAAAGCCTTAGTGGCTGGCGCTCACGCGATTATGATTGGCTCAATGTTTGCGGGAACAGAAGAATCTCCCGGTGAAGTTGAGTTGTTCCAAGGTCGCTCATACAAATCTTACCGTGGCATGGGCTCATTAGGTGCAATGACGACACGTCATGGTTCAAGTGATCGTTATTTCCAGGAAGGGAGCGAGGCTGATAAATTGGTTCCAGAAGGAATAGAAGGCCGTGTACCGTTTAAAGGTTCAATGACACCGGTTATCAATCAGTTATTAGGCGGTATTCGTTCGAGTATGGGCTACACAGGCTGCGCAACGATCGATGATATGCGTACTAAGCCAGAATTTGTTCGGGTAACGAATGCTGGCATGGCGGAAAGTCATGTGCATGATGTCACTATTACTAAAGAAGCGCCTAACTACCGCGTATAAAAAACATTTGTTATTAACGAAAAGCCTCGGTTTTAAAAACACCGAGGTTTTTTGTTTATAGATTTTGAAAAATGATTTTGTTGCTTGCGTAACACAGCAAATTCTTGATTTAGCATAGTTTTTGCCTGATCATTCGTTATCTACTATTTACTTAATTCCAACTATCAGAGAAACAGCTCATGTCCACGGATATCCATTCAGATCGTATTTTAATTCTCGATTTTGGCTCGCAATACACGCAGCTCATTGCTCGACGTGTGCGCGAAGCCGGTGTTTATTCTGAACTTTATAGTTGGGATATTTCAGCACAAGATATCCGTGACTTTAATCCAACGGGCATTATTCTTTCTGGCGGCCCAGAAACCACCACAGCAAGTGATGCGCCCAGTGCAGAACAAGTTGTATTTGAACTCGGTATCCCGGTATTAGGTATTTGTTATGGCATGCAAACCATGGCCATGCAGCTAGGTGGAAAAGTTGAAAATGCCGATCATCATGAATACGGTTATGCAAAAGTTCGAGCACGTGGGCACACAGCATTATTAAAAGATATTGAAGATGAAGTCAGTGAAGAAGGCTTTGGACTATTAGATGTTTGGATGAGTCATGGTGATCATGTTATTGAAATGCCTGATGGATTTAAACTCATGGCTTCAACCGATAATGCACCGATTGCGGGTATTGCGGATGAAGAACGCAAATTTTACGGTTTACAATTTCATCCTGAAGTTACGCACACCAATCAAGGTCAACGTATTATCGAACGTTTTGTGCATGATATTTGTGGCTGTAAAAATTTGTGGACTGCTGACAATATCATTGAAGATAACATTAAAAAAATTCAACAAGATGTTGGTTCAGATGAAGTAATCTTAGGTTTATCCGGTGGTGTTGATTCCTCTGTTGTTGCTGCTCTATTACATAAAGCAATCGGAAAACAATTGACCTGTGTTTTTGTTGATAATGGTTTGCTGCGTCATCAGGAAGGTGACAATGTCATGGCGATGTTTGCTGAACACATGGGTGTTAAGGTGATTCGTGTTGATGCTGAAGATCGTTTCTTAGCAAAATTAAAAGGTGAGTCAGATCCTGAAGCAAAACGAAAAATTATAGGCAATTTATTTGTTGAGATTTTTGAAGAAGAATCAAATAAGTTAACAAACGCAAAATGGTTAGCGCAAGGTACAATCTATCCGGATGTGATTGAATCAGCCGGTGCAAAAACAGGTAAAGCACATTTAATTAAGTCGCATCATAATGTTGGCGGTTTACCCGAACACATGAAATTAAAGCTGTGTGAACCTTTACGCGAACTCTTTAAAGATGAAGTACGTAAGCTCGGTGTTGAATTAGGGTTGCCCTATGACATGGTTTATCGTCATCCGTTCCCAGGTCCAGGTTTAGGTGTGCGAATACTAGGTGAAGTACAAAAAGAATACGCAGACATATTACGTTTAGCGGATCATATTTTCATCGAAGAACTTTATAAAAACAAACTTTACCATACCGTCAGTCAGGCATTTACCGTCTTTTTACCGGTTAAGTCAGTTGGTGTAACCGGTGATGGTCGCCGCTATCAATACGTTGTGGCACTGCGAGCTGTAGAAACTATTGATTTTATGACTGCACGTTGGGCTCATCTTCCTTATGACTTTCTTGCACATGTTACGAGTCGTATCGTTAATGAAGTCGAAGGTATTTCCCGCGTTGTTTATGATGTGACGGGGAAACCGCCCGGCACTATAGAGTGGGAATAAGCCATGTCAGAAGTTGTACTTATTACTGTCTCCGGGCAAGATTGCACAGGAATTACATCTAGCCTGACAGGCATACTGGCAAACTATGATATTAATGTCTTAGACATAGGCCAGTCGGTTATTCATGACAGTTTATCTTTGGGGATTTTGATCGAAGCGCCTTACGATGCAAAAACTTCTGCTGAATGTGAGCACACCGCATTTAAAGATATCTTATTTAAAGCCCATGAGCTGAATCTTAATGTACGTTTTGCTCCCATTGCTTTAGAGGATTATGAACACTGGGTTAATGCGCAGGGTAAAGCAAAACATATTGTTACCTTACTTGGCCGTAAGATAACGGCAAAACATTTATCTCGCGTTACCGAAATCGTTTCTGATTATGGTTTTAATATTGATCAAATAAGTCGTTTGTCTGGCCGTATCTCGTTAGATAGTTCGGAACAACCACGTGGTGCATCGGTACAACTTTCATTGAGTGGTGATGTTGATGATGTTGCAACAATGCATTCTCATTTTTTACACATATCACAAGAACTCGATTTAGATATTGCGGTACAAGAGGATAATCTCTATCGACGCAGTCGTCGCCTGGTGTGTTTTGATATGGATTCAACCCTAATCCAGGTTGAAGTTATTGATGAGTTAGCGAAGGCTGCTGGTGTGGGTGAGCAAGTCGCCGCGATCACTGAGTCGGCAATGCAAGGCAAAATTGATTTTTCAGAAAGCTTCCGTCAGCGTATGGCCTTGCTTGAAGGCATGGATGAGTCTGTTTTAAAAGGGATTGCTGAAAACTTACCTATAACAGAAGGTGCGGCACGGTTAATTAGTCACCTACGTCACTTTGGTTATAAAGTTGCTATTCTTTCCGGTGGTTTTACTTACTTTGCTAATTACCTGAAAGAAAAACTCGGCATCGATTACGTTTATGCTAATCAACTGGATTTTGAAAATGGTAAGCTCACCGGAAAAGTGAAGGGCGACATTGTTGACGGACAAATGAAAGCCAAATTGTTAACCCAGTTGGCTGAGCAAGAAGGCATTAGCGCAGAACAGGTTATCGCGGTGGGCGATGGTGCGAATGACTTACCGATGTTGGCGATTGCGGGTTTAGGTATTGCTTTTCATGCTAAGCCTATCGTAAAAGAGCAAGCACAACACTCGATTGCAAATTTAGGTTTAGATGCGATTCTTTATTTATTGGGTATGCGAGATCGTGAACTTTCTGAGCTGGAAAGTTTGAAGAAATAAACTTTAAGCATGGGTGATAAGCAAACACAAAACGAATTAGATGTTTTTTGGATGCAGCATGCTTTGGATCTTGCTCACCGTGCAGAGTCTGAAGGTGAAGTTCCTGTTGGGGCTGTCATTGTTTATGATAATAAAGTTATAGGTGAGGGCTGGAACCGACCTATTATTGATAACGATCCTACAGCACACGCAGAAATAATGGCGCTACGTTCAGCGGCAACGAAAATTAATAACTACCGTTTATTAGATACAACACTTTATGTCACATTAGAGCCATGCATTATGTGTAGTGGTGCTATTATTCACTCCAGGGTTAAGCGAGTTGTTTATGGTGCGCAAGATGCTAAAGCTGGAGCGGTTGAGAGCGCCTTCTCTATATTAGGAACAGACTGCCTTAATCACAAAGTGGATGTTGTTGGTGGTATGTTAGCAACAGAGTGCAGTGAAGTGCTCTCTGATTTTTTTAGAAAAAGGCGAAAAGAAAAAAAACAAACCCGTCAGTAGAGCAGTATTTATATAATACTAATTATAAAGTCGGGTAAACGTAAGCAACTTTTTGTGTGCCTTGATTGTTTAGTTCTTCTTTTGCCAAATGCCAACGCAAAATATCATAGTAACTTCTAATGTTTTCAACATATTTTACTGGTTCATTACCGCGAGCATAACCATAGCGGGTTGTTTTATACCAACGTTTACGGCGTAGAAGAGGCAAGCTTTCCTTTACATCAACCCATTTATTAGGGTTACCACCACGACGCTTTGTTATTAGTCTTGCATCTTTCACGTGGCCAAAACCGACATTATAAGCAGCAAGCGTAAACCAAATTTTATCTTTTTCATCGATTTCATCAGTAAAGCGTTTTGATAGTTTATAAATATATTTTGCTCCGCCCTGAATACTTTGCTTTGGACGCGTGCGATCGCTAACCCCTAAGTCTTTAGCTGTCGCTTTAGTCAACATCATAATGCCTTTAACACCTGTTGGTGAAATTGCCCTGGGGTTCCAGTGTGACTCCTGGTAGGCAACAGCAGCAAGTAACTGCCAGTCAAGTTGGTTTGATAATGCTGCACGCTCAAACATTTCTTGATAGCGGGGTAGGCGATAACGCACATGTCCCAGATACGTTGACGTACCTGCATAGTCATAGTTACGTGCATGCTCGTAGTGTCGCTTTATGAGCTGAGCAAGTTGACCTGACTTTTTATACGATGCAAAAAATTTATTCGCTTCGTGGAAAAGCGAGTTGTCGCCTTTCTTAGCAAATGCCCAGGCTAAGTTTTGGGCTCCTGAAAGGTTAAAAGCAATTTTTAACTCAGGATGGAAACGACGGTTGAGTAAAACCTCGTTTGAGTCTGCAATGGTATAATCGATTAAACGTCCTGCAACAAAATTCAAAAGTTCTGCACTACTTGTGCCTTCATTTTCATGCCAGTTCAGGTTTGGATGATGTTTCGTCAATTTTTTTAATTGCGCAACATGGGGGCTGTTTGCCATCACTTCGATACTACCGGAATATGTACTTCTCAAGTTTTTAGGGCGGGGGTTGTTTCGGTGATAAACCAGTTGTTGTGTAATTGACTGATAGCTATCTGAAAAACGAACAATTTTTTCACGAGCAGGGGTAGTGACAATGCCCGCTGCGGCAAAATCTGCTTGCCCTTTTTGAATCTTTTTAAGGATATTGTCTAAATTATTTTCAATGCTGACTTTTAGAGAAACACCAAGGTGATCAGCAAAGGCTTTAACAAGATCATACTCCAATCCTTCAGGGCCATTTGCACCAATAAAATAAGTCGTAGCGGCATTACGAGTAAGAACATGCAACACGCCAGTATCACGAACGTTTTGCAACGCAAGTTTTTGAGGCGCACAAGCGTTTAATACAATAAGTATGAGCGATAAGCCGGCAATGTAGGGTAGAAATTTTCGCATTACTCAATTCCTGCTGATGTTCACAACATTTCGCGAATGAATCTATATAAGCTGGTGAATTAATTAGTACGGTCAATATCCATGCGTTTGGGGGTAACGACGCGACCGGTAGAACGCGAATATTATAACACGCTTATATGTGATACACGTAACATTTCTGAAACAATTCGATGCTTTTTTGAGCTATTTAACCTTACTTAAAGTATGTGTATATTTGGGTTTGATAATGCCGACTATCTAGTTTAACCTTGCGCGTCCTCATATTTTACGGTTTGAGGTATTGGAGAAGTGGCCGAGCGGCTGAAGGCGCACGCCTGGAAAGTGTGTATAGGTTTATCCCTATCGAGGGTTCGAATCCCTCCTTCTCCGCCATTTAAATTAAAGAAAAATGGCGCATAAAAGCATTGGAATTTATTTGCTATCCATGTATAGTGCGCAACCTTGAAGAGCGCCTGTAGCTCAGCTGGATAGAGTACTCGGCTACGAACCGAGCGGTCGCACGTTCGAATCGTGCCAGGCGCGCCATACAAATCAAAGACTTACATTAACGTGTAGGTCTTTTTTTTTACTTAGCGTAGGGAAATCGTAGAGTCATTCCCAACGCTAATAGCGTCCCATTTTCGCTCAATTCTTGAAGCGGCTTGTGCTAAATGTTCAGGGGCAAGTTGGGCGTATCTTAAAACCATCTCATATGATTTCCAGCCTCCGAGTTCCATTAACTCTTGAAGATTCGTGCCACTCATTACATGCAAACTTGTCCATGTGTGCTGCAAATCAAGTCAGAGAAAATCCTAATTTTAAATTCCTTGTTTTAAAACGTATGTACTTCCGGCGTTTTTGTCGGGGGAGGTTTGTTTCTTAAGTTTTTCTATAGACAGAGCCCGGTACGATACAAGTAGCTTCAAAATGGGAGGTATTATGTATCCTGTTAAATAAAACAGTTTTTAGTGATGAGGTTCTTCTAAATTAATTATACTGTTTTAAATACATAACCCTGAGGTATTACTACAATACCTGATTCAGTTACAGTAAATCGTTCACGATCAGCTTTTATGTCTACACCAATAATTTCGTTATCCGGAACGACAACATCTTTATCGATAATACATCTGTTTATTTTTGTGCTTTTACCAATTTTTACTCCATCAAATAATACCGAGTTATTTATTTGCGATTCATCATCAATGAAAACATTTTGAAATAATACCGAGTGTGAAACACTGCTGCCCGAGATTATCGTGCCACCTGATAATATTGAATTGATAAAGATACCTTCATTACCTGACTCACCCGGTACAGCGCGAGCGGGTGGAGTTTGAGGTTGATATGATCTAATTGGCCAATCATCTTGATATAAGTCCAGCGGTGGAATTGATTTTAGTAAATCCATATTTGCCTGGTAATAAGAATCAATGGTGCCTACATCTCTCCAGTAGTTATCGGGAGAAACGCGTCCTTTTCTTTTACCAAAGTGATGGGAACATACGTGTTTATCTTTTATCAGTTTTGGTAAAATGTCTTTTCCAAAATCATGGCTTGAATTTTTATCCAAACTGTCTTTTTCAAGCACATCAATTAAAAACTTAGTTGAAAACACGTAAATGCCCATTGAAGCAAGTGCGTACTGAGAATGATCTTTGCAGGGTTTTGCCGTTTTTGGTTTTTCCTCGAACTGAATGATTTTTTGATTCTCATCTGTTTCCATAATGCCAAATTGATTCGCTTCTGAAAGGGGTACCTTCATGCAGGCAACTGTCGCATCGGCTTTTAATGTTTTATGTGTTTCAAGCATTGATGCATAGTCCATGCGATATATATGGTCACCCGATAAAATTAATGTCCATTCAGAATCACTGCGTTCTAATAAATAGCGGTTTTGGTGTATTGCATCTGCAGTACCTTGATACCACTGGTTTCCCTGGCGCATTTGTGCGGGTACAGGTGTGATGTATTCGCCAAGTTCCGGATTAAATATAGACCAGCCATCTCTAAGATGTTTTTGCAATGAATGCGATTTGTATTGCGTTAAAACAAGGATGCGTCTTAAACCTGAATGCAAACAATTCGTTAACGTGAAATCGATGATTCGATATTTTCCACCAAAAGGCACTGAGGGTTTAGCACGGAATTGTGTTAAGGGTTGGAGTCGAGTTCCTTCACCTCCAGCGAGAACTATTGTCAGTGTTTTATTGATCATTTTAATTTTCCCTTGATGTAAATATTTTCTTTTTTATTGACTCTTATTTGCACAAAAATAGGCGTGATTAAGTGCATCATGAAAGTGTGTGCACAACTTTAGTGCCTAATTATATGTTTTATTCACTATCTTAAACATATCAATCTGTTTTGCATTTCTTGTACCAACCTCATCAATCCGTGAATTAACCAGCTATTGATAGAAAACGGAGGCATTCAAGATCAAAAGGCTCATGTTTATTTAGAATTGAGCTATGCTGGTATAAACATTGCGTATCAATTAGATACTAAATTTATTTTTAAGTGAAATAACAGGACAAACAGATGAAACTTGCAATGATTGGCTTAGGTAAGATGGGTGCAAACATGGTACGCCGATTGGTGAAAGGTGGGCATGAGGTAGTTGCATACAATAGAACGTATAAAACAACGCAAGCGTTAGCGGATGAAATGAAAGGTGTCATTCCTGTGTTAAGCTTGAGTGATTTAATCAATACACTCGAAGCACCTCGTGCAATTTGGTTAATGGTTCCACATGAGCATGTTGATCAAACCATTGTCGATTTGATTGATGCCGGGCTGAATAAAGGCGATCTTTTGATTGATGGTGGCAATTCAAATTTTAATTTAAGTAAACAAAGAGCAGAAGACCTTCTTTCTGCAGGCATTCATTTTGTTGATTCAGGTACATCTGGTGGAATCTGGGGTCTGGAGAATGGTTATAGCATTATGGTGGGGGGAACCGATGAAGCGGTTAATATGATTCGTCCCGCACTTGAAACACTTGCTCCAGCAAAGGATAAAGGTTGGGGGCATGTTGGACCTGCCGGTGCAGGTCATTATGTCAAGATGGTTCATAACGGCATTGAATATGGAATGATGCAAGCTTTTGCAGAAGGATTTGAGTTACTTGATGCTAAAAAAGAAATGCAGCTGGATCTTCAACAAGTTTCTGAGATTTGGCAACACGGAAGTGTTGTGCGCTCCTGGTTATTAGATTTAATTGCTGATGCTTTTTCTGAAGATAAATCACTATCTTCACTGAGTGATTATGTTGATGATTCAGGTGAGGGACGATGGACTGTACAAGACTCCATTGATCTTGCCGTTCCCACACCGGTATTAACACTGGCACTTCAAATGCGTTTTCGAAGCCGACAAGACGATGCTTTTGCCGGTAAAGTGCTTAATGCGATGCGAGCAGGTTTTGGTGGGCATAGTATTCGTCCTAAGGATTAATACTAACGGTTATTGTTTGAGAGGTAACTATGGAAGAAGAACGTATCATTCAACGTACCGGTGAACCTACTGAACCGACAAATATCGTTATTTTTGGTGCTGGGGGCGACTTAACAAAACGTAAGTTGATTCCTGCACTGGTAAAGATGCTGCGCTGTGATCTTTTACATCCCGAAAGTAAAATTATTGGTGTGCTAAAAGATCGCACGCAAGAAGACTGGCTGACTTCATTACATCAAGGCATGCTTGAATACTCTCCTGAAATTAAGATGACAGATGAACAATGGAAATCGTTTTCATCCAGATTAAAAATGGTCAGCGGCGATTTACAGGATGATCAAACTTACCAGAGTTTAGCTTCGTCACTGGAGGTCTTAGCGGGTAAGACTCATGCCATGTTTTATTGTGCGGTACCACCAAGCTGGTACACAACTATCGCGGCAGGTTTACATAAAATAGGTCTTTCTGCAGAAACAGAAGGCTTTAGAAGAGTGGTGATTGAAAAACCGTTTGGGATGGATTTGGCATCTTCGAAAAAGTTGAATCAAGATTTACAGGCATTATTAAATGAATCTCAGATTTATCGAATTGATCACTACCTTGGTAAAGAGAGTGTACAAAACCTTCTGGTATACCGGTTTGCAAATAGTATTTTAGAGCCGCTTTGGAATAGAAACTTTATCGATCATATTCAGATATCGGCGGCTGAATCAATTGGTATTGGTTACAGAGCTAATTATTATGAAAAATCGGGTTCACTGCGTGACATGATACAAAGTCACTTAATGCAGGTGATGACGTTAGTGGCAATGGAACCACCTGTTGAGTTTACAGCTGATGCTGTTCGCGATGAAAAGATTAAAGTACTGCGTGCAGTACGACATTTTGGTGCCGATGATATTCAGCAACAATCGGTTACAGCACAGTATGGTTCAGGTCAGGTGAATGATGACACTATCAAGGCTTACGTGGCAGAAGAGGGAGTTTCACCGGAGTCGGTAACAGAAACATTTTCAGCCGTTCGGTTTTATGTTGATAACTGGCGATGGCAAGGCGTGCCTTTTATTCTTTGGACAGGTAAACGTTTACCCAAGCGTGTATCTGAAATTGTTATTCGTTTTAGACGATTACCTTTTAATTTGTTTGATAAACACGCTAAGGCACCTATTACAAATTCATTAGTTTTTCGCCTGCATCCTGATGAAGGTATATTTTTAAGGATGAATGCAAAAATGCCCGGGCTTACAACGGATACTCAAAGAATGGTTATGCGAGCCCCCTATTCAGAGAATGGTGAGGACGTATCCGATGCATATGAAGTATTATTGCATGATGTTCTGACAGGGGATGCAACGTTATTTTCAAGGGGGGATGAGGTTGAAGAATCCTGGGGTATTATTGAACCGATTTTAAATGAATGGAAAGAACGTATTTCTGTTGATCGTTATCGAGCAGGTACATGGGATATTCCTGGTATGGATGCATTATTTAAAGATTGTGTTGGTGGTTGGCATAAGCCAAGTTAATTATAAATAGGTTGATTTAAATGCATAAATGGTTTGTCTATGAAAGTTTTGAAGGGGCAGCAAAAGCCGCCGCAAAATTTTTATTTAAAGAAATTGGAAATTGTTTAAGTAAAAAAGAAGTGTGTCATGTTATTTTACCCGGAGGCAATAGCCCAATACCCTGTTTAGATTATTTGTCTAAAGAAAATTTACCCTGGGATAAGATTCACTGGTATTTGGGTGATGAGCGCTGTTATCCCGTTGGACATGATGAACGAAATGACCTGATGCTGGAAAAAAATTTATGGTCAAAAATTGGCGATACAAATATCTACTCTATTCCCGCTGAGCTTGGTGCTGAAAAGGCAGCAGAAGAGTATAGAAAAATCATTTCTTCAGTAGAGTATTTTGATATTGCTTTTTTAGGTGTTGGCGAAGATGGGCATACAGCAAGTTTATTTCCTGATAATAGAGCATTAACTGATAACAGAACTGTCGTTCCTGTTTATCACTCACCCAAGCCACCCAGTGATCGCGTTAGTTTGAGTATTGATACGTTAAAGAATGCCCGCTGTCGTGTTGTTCTTACCGGAGTCTCTGCAAAAAAAACAGCAATCACCCGCATAAAACAAGGCGAGCCATTACCGATAAATTGTATCGGTGAGATCAACTGGTTTGTGGATGACGCTGTTTAATTGAATCTGAAACAAAAACTTAATTTGTATATTCACATATTGTGCACTATGTTTAATCTTGTTCATTATTAGTGCATATAAATAATGCTGTATGACTGACATATTTTCCTAACTAATTGATTTGCTTGTGGTAATTGTATGCTTTGCAGTTTGGCGCAGTAATTGCTCATTAGTTATTGGTTGTAAACAGAAAAATATTCTACATAGACCATAAATTAAGATTATTTGTGAGAGGAGATGACTAATGCATATTCAGGAAATTCGTGAGAGAGCAAAAAATTTTGGTATTAAGACATCACGTATGAGTAAAGTAAAACTCGTTCAGGCCATCCAGCTTTCAGAAGGTAATTTTAGCTGCTTTGCATCAGCGCTGGATAGTGAATGTGATCAGCTTGAATGTGTTTGGCGTGATGACTGTTTTGCTGCAGCAAAAAAAATGCATAGCTAAGTAATTACACCTTATTCTTTTTTATTACTTGGTGATATAAATCAATATATTTTTCAGCACTTCTTTTCCATGAAAAATCGCAGCTCATGGCGGTTAATTGCATTTGCTGCCATGCTTCTGGTTTCTTAAAAAGAGTTAATGCGTATTGTATTGTTGCTAATAATGCAATTGCTGATTTTTTCTCAAGTACAAAACCATTTGCTTTTTTATTATTAATATTTTTTTCACTGGCATCAATGACGGTATCTGCGAGACCACCAACGGGTGTTACTATTGGCAAAGTACCATAACGTAAACTATATAACTGGTTAAGGCCGCAAGGCTCAAAAGTCGACGGCATTAAATACATATCACTCGCTGCTTCAATGCGGTGTGCTAATGATTCATCATAGCCGATAATCACCTTCAGTTTTTCTGGATGGTGTTTCATCCATTTAGATAATTGTATTTCAAAAAATGTTTCACCCGTTCCTAAAATGACTATCTGTAAACGTTTCGTTAATAGTGTGGGCAGACTTTGTAAAATTATATCAAGACCTTTTTGATCGACAAGACGGCTTACCATGCCAATCATGGGGATAGAGCTATCTACTTTTAAGGAAAACTCTGATTGCAGGTCTGTCTTGTTGAGCGGCTTCTTACTTAATGTGCGTCGATTATATTTATGAGCCAGGTAGTTGTCTGTACCCGGGTTCCATAGTTTTTCATCTATACCATTAAGAATACCTGAAAGATGTTCAGCACGGTGGCTAAGCAAACCATCAAGGCCATACCCATATTCAGATTGAAGAATTTCCTGTGCATACTTTGGACTAACTGTTGTGATTTTATCTGCGTAAGCCAGTCCGCCTTTTATGAACGATAATTGATTGTAAAATTCAAGGCCGTTTATATGCCAAAGCTCCTGAGGGAGGTGCAAGTTTACGAATGTTTGTTGATCAAATATTCCCTGGTAAGCCAGGTTATGTATGGTAAAAATTGTTGCAGGTCTTTTGGGTTGTAAACTTAATAGGGCGGGTACCAGGCCGGATTGCCAGTCATTACAATGTACAATATCTGCTTGCCAGTTCAATTGATGTTTATTTAAAGCAATATCCACCGCTGCGTGACAGAGCACGGCAAAGCGAAGTGCATTATCCTCCCACGAATGTCCGTGTTGATCCGTATAAGGTCCTCCTGGACGGTTAAATAATGAAGGACAATCAACCAACCAGACAATAACCTGAGTTCCCGGCAACCGTGTTTCTATAATATCGGTTGTTAAATTATAATACTCAGTTGATGCACGTTTCTTGAGTTTCTTTGTTTTTTTTAAAACTTCGGGGTAGGCCGGTAGTACTAAACGTACATCCTGGGATTGTTTTAATAAAGCAGCGGGTAAACTTCCTGCTACATCGCCAAGGCCACCGGTTTTGATAAGCGGGAATGCTTCGCTACTGATATATAAAATATTACTCATACTATTTTTATATACCGATTTTTTTAATTATTAAACCCGCCAAAGGAGGGAGGCTTAATTCAAGTGATGCAGGTCGATTCATCCAGGCAGTATCTGTGGCATTAACAATGGAATGACTGCCAGCATTACTTCCGGAGTAATAATCAGAATCAGAATTAAAAATAACTTCATATTCTCCTGATGATGGCACACCGATACGGTAATTTTCACGAATGACGGGGGTGAAGTTTAGAACAATAATAATTGATTCATTTTCTGCTTTTCTGATGTAGGATAATATTGACTGGTCTGTATCGTGACAGTCGATCCATTCAAAACCAACGGTATCAAAATCATATTTATGTAATGCCGTTTCATGCTGATAATTGTGATTGAGATCGCTGACCAATTTTTTTATACCGGCATGGTGCGGGTATTGTAAGACATACCAGTCTAAAGCTGTATCATGATTCCATTCTTTTCCCTGGCCAAACTCACAGCCCATAAAAAGAAGTTTCTTGCCAGGGTATGTAAACATATACGTATATAAGAGTCTTAGATTAGCAAAACGTTGCCACTCATCCCCAGGCATTTTGTTTAGCATCGAGCTTTTTCCGTGCACCACTTCATCATGTGAAAAAGGTAAAATAAAATTTTCGTTAAATAAGTATAAAAGACCAAAGGTTAATTGGTCGTGATGATAGTGACGATAAACAGGATCATTACTCATATAATTTAATGTGTCATGCATCCAGCCCATATTCCATTTCATACTAAAACCGAGCCCACCAATATTAGTTGGCCGGGTAACTTGTGGCCAGGCTGTTGATTCTTCAGCCATAATCATTGTGCCGGGAAAGTTTGCATGGGTCACACTATTAAGTTCACGCATAAACTCAATTGCTTCGATGTTTTCATTGCCCCCATGCTGGTTAGGTAACCAGTCACCCTCTTCACGTGAATAGTCCAGATAAAGCATTGAGGCAACAGCATCGACGCGTAAACCATCAATGTGGAATTCTTCCAGCCAGAACACTGCGCTGGCAATGAGAAAGTTTTTTACTTCATTTCTGCCATAATTATAAATTAACGTACCCCAGTCACGGTGTTCACCACGACGAGGATCCTCATGTTCGTAAAGTGCACTGCCATCATAGTTCGCTAAACCATGTTCATCTTTAGGGAAGTGAGCAGGAACCCAATCAAGTAATACACCGATGTTATGTTGATGGAAATAATTAACAAAATAACGAAAGTCATCTGCATTTCCAAACCGACGGGTTGGTGAAAAATAGCCCGTCGTCTGATATCCCCATGAGGCATCAAGAGGGTGCTCTGTGATAGGTAAGAGCTCGATATGAGTAAATCCCGTTTCTTTGATGTAATCAACTAAACGGTGGGCAAGTTCACGATAATTTAAAAATTTACCTTTATCATCACGTTGCCATGAACCAAGATGGCATTCATATATTGATAACGGTTGATGTAACCAATCCAGATTTTCTCTATGCTTCATCCATAATTGATCATGCCATTCATAATGAATATTTTTTTTAATGACAGAAGCCGTACGCGGACGTAATTCAAGCTGTTGTGCGTAAGGATCAGATTTTGATAATATTTCTTCAGAAATACTATTACGTATTTCATATTTATAGAGCGATTCATTTGTTAGCCCGGGAATAAATAACTCCCAGACACCACTGCTACCACGCGATCGCATAGGGTGTCGTCTGCCATTCCAGTTATTAAAATCACCGACTATGCTGACACGCGAAGCATTAGGTGCCCAGGTGGCAAATAACACACCATCAATATTATCAATTGTTTTTGGATGCGCACCGAGTATTTTATAAATATGTAAATGTTTTCCTTCAGAAAACAAATGTAAATCAAAGTCATTTATTTGAGGAGAAAAACTATAAGGATCATAGTATGAATAAGTAGTGTCGTTGTTATCTGTTCTGTTAATCAAATAGTGCTTATCTAAATACGCTGCTTTATCTAAGCAGATAAAAAAATCACTATCAGCAAGACGCTGTGCGGGAATATTTTCGTTAGATATCGTGATGCTTTTTGTATCAGGAGCAAAAATAATTATTGCAGTTTTATTATGTAACTCAACCTTCCCAAGAGCTTTAAACGGATCATGATGATGTGCATTTATAATTGCATTAAAATCATCCTGCATTTCATCTAGAATAGATTTTATTTTATTTTCTTCTAAAATAGTGTTTAAAGCTGCCAACGGCTTCACCCTGAGTGTGTATGAAATTTAAGTATAATATATCTGTCTGCAATTTTTGTGCACATTTTTCTAATAACTATTAAAACAGGCATTTGTTCGCTGTTATCTATGCTATAACTATAATAATTGAAATGTAAGCTTTGTTTACTTCAATTAAAAATATGCACTTAAATAAGTCATACCACGCTTTTCACGCACATTGTTAGTACATTTTTTACAGTAATATTATTTCTGATTTATGAACATAGTAGGTATTTAAAGGGATCTTTTGTATGGCTTGTATTTTGCAATAATAATTTTGTAATAGTGCTTGTATATGATTTAAATGTAATTTCAACAAGCCTATTTTAAAAAAAAGGGAATAAAACTTACTTATGAAAACGCAAAAATCACCACGTTTTATTAGTAATCTGACAAGGAATACATTGGCTTTAATCATGGCTGGTGGTCGAGGTGAACGTTTAAAACAATTAACGAAATGGAGATCTAAACCAGCTGTCCCATTTGGTGGTAAGTTCCGTATTATCGATTTTCCTCTTTCAAATTGTATTAATTCTGGAATACGTAGAATTGGTGTTTTGACTCAATACAAATCACATTCACTTAATTTACACATTCAGCGAGGCTGGGGACATTTGCGTGGTGAATTTGGTGAATTTGTGGAATTGTTACCCGCACAGCAACGGATCGATGCTACCTGGTATGCTGGCACTGCAGATTCTATCTATCAGAATCTCGACATAATACGTTCTCATTCTCCCGACCATGTATTAATCCTGGCTGGGGATCATATCTATAAAATGGACTATGGTGCCATGCTGGCAAAACATGCAGAGAATAATGCTGATATCACGGTTGGTTGTATTGAAGTCCCTGTAAAGCACGCCTCTGCATTTGGTGTGATGGGGGTAGAAAAGGATTTACGCATACATCGTTTTGTTGAAAAGCCAGAACATCCGGAACCCATGCCAGGTAAATCAGAACATGCATTATGTTCAATGGGAATATATATCTTTAATACAGATTTGTTATATGAACTGTTAATCCGTGATGCAGATACAAGAAACTCCAGTCATGATTTTGGTAAAGATATTATTCCATATGCGATTAAGAACTATCATGTATATGCTTATCCTTTTATTAATTCAAAAAGCGAAATACAGGCGTATTGGCGCGATGTTGGAACTGTGGATGCATTCTGGGAAGCGAACCTGGAATTAATCGGTGTAACACCGGAACTCAATTTATATGATGACCAGTGGCCAATATGGACCAGTCAGGAACAGTTGCCGCCAGCAAAGTTTATCTTTGATGATGATAAACGTAGAGGAATGGCGATAGATTCAATGGTATCTGGTGGTTGTATTATTTCGGGTGCACGAGTTCGCCACTCGTTACTATTTTCTAACGTCTCCGTTGATAATTATACAAAGATTGATTCATCAATCATTTTGCCTGATGTCAGAATCGGGAAAAATTGTCGCATTTACCATGCAGTGATTGATAAAGGCTGTGACATTCCTGATGGAATGGTGATTGGGAAAGATAATGAAAAAGACAAAGAACGTTTTTATGTTTCACCTAAAGGCGTTGTGTTAGTCACACCTGACATGTTGGGGCAAGTTATTCATCATGTCAGATAAAAGCACTAAAAATCCATTAAATGTTGTTGTTTACTGGCATATGCACCAGCCAGAATACCGTGATCTGCGTAGTGGTGAATATCATTTGCCATGGACCTATTTGCATACGATAAAAGATTATGTCGATATGGTTGCACATATTGAAAACAATGAAGATGTACGTGTTGTTGTTAATTTTGCTCCCGTTTTACTTGAACAAATTGATGATTATGCAAAACAGCTCGATGATTATTTACACCATGGGTATGCATTAAGAGATCCTTTATTGTCGGCTTTAGCTGATCCAGTCTTATCTTTAACGGATGAAAATCGCATACATGTGATTAAATCCTGTTTACGTGCAAACAAGCAACGCCTGGTTGAGCCCTTTGATGCCTTTATAACATTAACTGAAATGGCGGAAGCGGCTTTAGAAACACCTGAAATTATTTCTTATTTTTCTGAACAGTATTTCGCCGATATTTTAGTGTGGTATCACATTGCATGGGTGGCTGAAACGGTAAGAAAAACAGATAGTCGTATTAAAAATTTAGTCAAAAAGAAACAACATTTTACCTTGCATGACCGACATCTACTGGTTGAAGTGATACATGAACTAATCAGTGGTGTGATAGGGCGGTATAAAGCATTGTCTGATGCAGGGCGAATAGAGTTGTCAATGACACCTTATGCTCACCCAATCGTTCCTTTGCTAATCGATATTAAATCGGCTGAACAAGCCATGCCTAATGCAGAAATGCCACTTGCCAGTGAATACCCTGGAGGCTTAGAAAGATCCAAATGGCATATACAGAAAGGGATCGATGTTTTCAAAAAATATTTTGGCGTTAATCCTAAAGGTTGCTGGCCATCTGAAGGAAGTATTAGTAATGAAACGATTGAGCTTATATCTGAGAGTGGTATTGACTGGTTAGCAAGTGGTGAAACTGTTTTACGAAATTCACTGAACAAATCAAACATTGACTCAGGTGAATGTATACATACTGGTTACACACACAGGGATAAAGTGACAACCTGTTTTTTTCGAGATGATGGCTTATCAGATTTAATTGGATTTAAATATTCAGACTGGCATGCAGATGATGCGGTGGCCAATCTTATCCATCATCTTGAAACGATAGCTGAAAGTTGTGCAGATAGCGATGACGCGATTGTTTCAATTATTTTAGATGGTGAAAATGCCTGGGAGTATTATCCGCAAAATGGTTATCACTTTATAAGTGCGATGTATGAAAAGCTGACACAAAATGCATCATTAAATTTGACTACATACAGTGAATATCTCGCGAAAAAGAGAAAAAAGATAGCATTAAATGAAATAGTGGCCGGTAGCTGGGTATATGGCACGTTTTCAACCTGGATAGGAGATAAAGATAAAAACAGGGCATGGGACATGCTGGTTGAAGTGAAAAAAACCTATGACAAGGTCATTAAAGAAGGGCGTTTATCAGAAGAAGATAAGCAAGTTGCAGAAATGCAATTAGCAACCTGTGAAAGCTCTGACTGGTTTTGGTGGTTCGGTGAATACAACTCGGCTGAATCAGTTGCTGCATTTGACGAACAATATCGCTTACATTTAAGTAACCTTTATCAGTTGCTTAATGTTGAGCCACCCGAATATTTGTCGAAGGCATTTTCATTTGGAAGTGGTGATCCCGTCATGGGTGGGGCAATGTTACCGGGACAAAGTCAGTAAATGTCGGCAGAAAATATTAACTTTGATGCAGTGAATCGGCAACGGAGAACCGGTGTTTTGTTACACCCGACATCATTACCGGGGCCTTTTTATTATGGTGATATTGGCCATCAGGCGTATCGTTTTATCGAGTTTTTGAATGCCAATGGTATTAAGGTGTGGCAGATGTTGCCTTTAGGGCCAACGCATGATGATAAATCGCCCTATCAATGTTTGTCTGCACATGCAGGTAGTCCTCTACTGATTAGTCTTGACTGGTTAAAAGATCAAAACTGGCTGACTTTAGTGGATATAGAAAGCGGGAATGATCAGGAACAATTTAGAAGAGAGAGCTTATTAAAGGCTGGCGAACAGTTCTATAACCATGCTAGTGAGAAGTGGCAGTCATTGTTAAATGAATTTTGTATAAAGCAGGCATGCTGGCTGGATGACTATGCTTTATTTATGACATTCAAGAAAAAATATAACAATGCTCCCTGGTATGAGTGGCCTGAGAGTATTCGTCATCGTGATAAATATGAACTTGAAAATGCCAGTACCGATTTAGAAGCTGATATTAAGCAAATTAAATTTGAACAATTTGTATTTTTTACCCAATGGCATGAAGTAAGAGAATACGCAAAAAAACACGATGTAGAAATTTTTGGCGATATGCCTATTTTTGTTGCTCGTGATAGTGCTGATGTGTGGGCACAAAGAGAAAACTTCTTAATGGATAGTGATGGGAATATGCCTTTTGTCGCAGGAGTTCCACCGGATGCCTTTACTGATAGCGGTCAAAGATGGGGCAACCCGCTATACAACTGGGAATATATGCAGGACACAGAGTTTGACTGGTGGAAAGAAAGATTTAAAACACAGCTAGAGCTTTTTGACATTTTGCGTATTGACCATTTTCGGGGGCTACAAGCTTGCTGGCAAATTCCCGAAGAAGATGAAACGGCGGTTAATGGAAGTTGGGTTGACGTGCCGGGTAAGGAAATGTTGACTGAAATATTTAAATCGTTCCCGTATTTGCCACTCGTCGCGGAAGATTTGGGTGTGATCACAGAAGACGTAGTCCGTTTAAAAGAATCTTTTAACTTACCGGGCATGAAGGTACTTCAATTTGCCTTTGATGGGAGTAGTGATAACCCGCATTTACCTCATCTTCATAATCCTGAGGATGTCGTGTATAGCGGCACACATGATAATGATACAACACTGGGTTGGGCAAATAATGAAGAAAATTTTCACCGTGAATTTTTTGATAATTATTGTGGTGGAAAATATGTAGATGCAGAACAACGGGCATGGCAATTGATTCGTATGTCATTATCATCAGTTTCGTTTCTTTGCGTTTTGCCTTTTCAGGATATTTTGATGCTGGATTCTTCAGCCCGAATGAATGTTCCTGGAACGACTGTTGATAACTGGGCCTGGCGATTTGACTGGCAACAAGTCGAGCCTGAATCTATTGAAAAACTGAATAAATTTATGTGGCTGTATCAGAGGTAAGCTTATGTCGAATAAAAAATCATTGTGCACAGAAAAGTTAGCAAAGATGGAAAAATTGCCAACTGATAGCGAGTCATTGGCAACTGATTTTGAACGTTATTTGACACGATACCTGGGACGGTTTGTGGGTTGTGTTCCATTTTATTTATTTGAAGCATTATCGTTAACCGTCCGCGATCATATTATGACGGACTGGCGCAATACATGGAAAAAATATGAAGAGAAGGGGGTAAGAAAAGCTTACTACATGTCGCTTGAGTTTTTGATTGGCCGTTCACTGGGTAATCACTTGTTAAATCTTAATATTGAAAATGAAACCAAAGAGGCAGTAAATACATTTGCCTTACAATTAGAAGAAATTATATCGGAAGAACATGATGCCGGACTCGGTAATGGTGGTTTGGGCCGCCTTGCAGCATGCTTTATGGATAGCTGTGCAACATTAAAACTGCCCGTTGTTGGGTATGGTATTCGTTATGAGTACGGCATGTTTCGCCAGATGATAGAGAATGGTTACCAGGTAGAAGAACCTGATCACTGGTTAAGAGATGGTAATCCATGGGAGCTTGAACGTCCCGAGTTTACCCAGGTTGTGAAGTTTGGTGGACATGTAGAAATAGTAAAAAATCATAATCGCAAGCCCCACGCAGTTTGGGTTGATACATGCGATGTACTGGCCATTCCTTATGACGTACCGATTACGGGTTATAAAAATGATACGGTTAATACGCTTCGCCTTTGGAGTGCGAGTGCGACTAATATCTTTAACCTGGATGATTTTAACGCTGGCAGTTATGCAGAAGCCGTTGAAGCTAAAAATAATGCTGAACATATCACGATGGTACTTTACCCAAATGATGCCAGTGAAAATGGAAAAGAGTTACGTTTGAAGCAACAGTATTTTCTTGCGTCTGCCAGCTTGCAGGATGTAATTAGAATGTGGTCAATAAATGAAGGTAATAATTTTTCTCAATTTGCAAAACAAAATGTTTTTCAAATGAATGATACCCATCCAACCATTGCCGTGGCAGAGTTAATGCGGATTTTGATAGATGAACATTATGTGCCATGGGATAAAGCATGGGAAATAACCAGTCAAACAATGGCCTATACAAACCATACCTTACTTCCTGAAGCATTGGAAAAATGGCCGGTGTCTTTATTTGAAAGGTTGTTACCACGTTTATTACAAATTATATATGAAATAAATGCACACTTTTTAAAACAGGTGTCAAGAAAGTGGCCGGGTGATACCGGTAAACTAACCAGCATGTCAATAATAGAAGAAGGAGATGTGAAATATGTTCGCATGGCGTATCTTGCCATTGTTGGTAGTTTCTCTGTTAATGGTGTTGCTGCACTGCATTCAAAATTATTATCGGAAGGTTTATTTAAAGATTTCCATGATTTATGGCCAGAAAAATTTAACAACAAAACAAATGGTGTAACACCACGCCGCTGGTTAGCACATTCAAATCCATTGTTGGCTGAGCTCATTTCAGGAAAGATTGGTAGTAGCTGGATTCGTGATCTTAAAGAAATCAAACAAATTAAAGCTTATGTTTCCGATACTAAATTTCTTGAACAATGGTTCGATGTAAAACTTGAAAATAAGAAAAAACTGGCAGAACTGGTTAAATCACAATGTGAGGTTGAATTTGATATTAATTCATTGTTTGATGTTCAGGTTAAACGTATTCATGAATACAAAAGGCAGCTGTTGAATATTTTACATGTCATTCATCTTTATAATCGTATCAAACGCAAAGATACGGAGAACTGGACTAACCGCTGTGTTTTGATTGGAGGAAAAGCTGCACCGGGTTATCGCCTGGCGAAATCACTGATTAAACTGGTTAATAACGTTGCAAATGTAATTAACAATGATGTGGACGTGGGGGATAAATTAAAGCTGGCATTTATTCCTAATTATGGCGTTTCAAAAATGCAAATTATATGTCCGGCAACGGATTTATCTGAACAGGTATCTACCGCAGGAAAGGAAGCGTCAGGAACGGGTAATATGAAATTTATGATGAACGGTGCTGTGACCATCGGCACCTATGATGGTGCAAATATAGAGATTTTGGATGCTGTTGGTGAGGATAATTTTTTCTTATTTGGTTTAAAAGCGGATGAGGTTGAGCAACAAAAATACAACTATCAGCCTGACAAAATCATCGAGAATGATGAGGATTTGAATCAAGTTATGCACTTATTAAAATGTGGTCACTTTAACTCGTTTGAATACGGTATTTTTGATGAAATCATTACTTCGCTGACTAACCCACATGATCCCTGGTTAACACTGGCTGATTTTAGAAGCTATATTGATGCGCAGGATAAAGTTTCTGAAGTATATCGAAACAAATCGGACTGGGTAAAAGTGAGCATTATGAATACTGCCTGCAGTGGTTTTTTCTCAACAGATAGAACCATGAAAGAATACAATAATGATATATGGAAGTTAAATGTTTAATATTTTTACTTGTTAATAAGGTTGTGTAGGAACAAAAGTGGAAGGTTAAAGCAACGATGTCTCAGCTTATTAAATTAAAATCATGGGTAGCACTTGAAGAACACTTTAATGAAATTAAAGACCTTCATATGCGTGATATGTTTCAGGAAGATAAGGACCGGTTTGAAAAATATTCACTTAAGCATAATGATATTCTTTATGATTTTTCAAAAAATAGAATTAACAGTAAAACAGTAGAGCTTTTATATCAGCTTGCTAAAGATGCCAGTCTGCCTGAATGGATTGAAAAAATGTTTAATGGGGAAGCCATTAATCATACTGAAAAAAGAGCTGTTTTACATGCAGCATTAAGGGATAACAGTAATAAATCAATAATGGTCGATAATATCGATATATTGCCTGAAATAAAAAATGAGCGAGAAAAAGTCAAACAGCTGGCGGAAAAAATCCGAACACGTCAATGGCGCGGTGCAACCAATCAAGCAATAACCGATGTGGTTAATATTGGTATTGGGGGGTCACATCTTGGACCCTTGATGGTGACTGAAGCGCTTAAATCATATTCATTACATGACATAAATATTCATTTTGTTTCTAATATCGATGAAAACCATATCAATGATACTTTAGAGTACCTCAACCCTGAGACCACGTTTTTTATTATTGCATCTAAAACGTTTACCACGCAGGACACAATGGTCAATGCTGAAACTGCACGGCAGTGGTATATCAATAAATTGGGTAACGATGATTATATCGGTCGCCATTTTTCTGCGGTGACATCAAATGTTAAGCTGGCAAGAGAGTTTGGTATTGATGAGGCCAATATTTTTAAAATGTGGGACTGGGTAGGCGGGCGTTATTCCTTATGGTCAGCAATTGGTTTATCGATAGTTATTGCTATCGGTTCGGATCAGTTTGATGAATTACTTGAAGGAGCTTACGAGATTGATCAGCATTTTCGTACCGCCCCCATTGAAAAAAATATCCCCGTAATGATGGCTTTATTAGGTATTTGGTATAACAATTTTTTTGATGCGCAAACAATGGCTATTTTACCCTACGATCAACATTTACACCGCTTTCCCGCTTATTTACAACAAGCTGACATGGAAAGTAATGGTAAATATGTTGATAGGCTTGGGAACAATGTTGATTATACAACTGGCCCCGTTATTTTTGGAGAAATTGGTATAGCTGGGCAACATGCTTTTTTCCAGTTATTACACCAGGGGACTAAACTGGTTCCGGCAGATGTGCTTGCACCGGTTTATAGTTTTCGTTGTATTGCACGTCACCATCGCGCCCTTATGTCCAATGTATTTGCTCAGACCGAAGCATTAATGAAAGGCAAAATGGATACAGAGGCCTATGCTGAATTAAAAGAAAGCGGGTTGTCAGAAGATGAGATAGAGAAATTATTACCGTATAAAATTTTCCCCGGTAATCGCCCAACGAGCACATTATTATTCGATACCTTGGATCCAAAAACATTGGGTTCAATCATTGCACTTTATGAACATAAAATATTTGTACAAGGCGTTATCTGGAACATAAATTCATTTGATCAATGGGGGGTAGAACTGGGTAAACAACTGGCAAGCAGTATCCTCAATGAATTAAATGATAAAGAACAAATTAACTCTCATGATTGCTCAACAAATGGCTTGATTAATCATTATAAAGCTCGACGTCCCGTTAAAAATAGCAATAACACCACTAGCTAATATGCATGTTTTAGTTGGCGATATTGGAGGAACAAATACCAGATTGCTCTATGCAGAGATTAAAGAGAGAAAAATTATTTTTCTTTTTGAGAAAAACTATTTAAGCAAAAACTTCAAAAGTTTCACCGATGTTTTGAATAGGTATATCGCTGATTATGGAAAGACTTTTTCTATTGATGCGGCTTGTTTTGCTATAGCCGGCCCGGTTGAAAATGGAACAGTTGCTGTCACTAATTTACCCTGGTTGATTAATGAAAACGAGTTAAAAGAGAAGCTCAATACTTTTCGCGTACACTTAATCAATGATTTTATGGCAGTTGCTTATGGCATTCCTGAATTAAAAGAATCTGATGTTGTTGTTTTGCAGAACGGTGAAAATATACCGAGTGAAATACCGATGGATTCAGCCGTTATTGGTGCGGGTACCGGGTTAGGTGCAAGTCACTTGGTTTATATTAATGATGTTTTTCACCCACTGTCGAGTGAAGTGGGGCATACCGGGTTTGCACCGGAGAATAGCCTGCAAAGTAAACTCTTAATATGGATGCAGACAAAATACTCACACGTAAGCTTGGAAAGCATACTTTCTGGCGATGGATTATTACATATCTATCATTTTCTTCGTGAAGAAATGGAGATACATGAATCTGAGTTTGTTAAGAAAGAAATGAAAACAACGGATCCATCTGCGATTATTACTAAGTATGCGCTTTCAGGTGAAGATGAACTTTGCCAACAAACGCTGAACTGTTTTATCGAAATTTATGGTGCCGCAGCGGGTAATGTTGCTTTAAATTATTATCCCATTAGTGAACTCTATATCGCGGGTGGAATTGCGGCTAAAGTAAAAAGTAAAATAATGGGACAAAACTTTATCGATGCTTTTGTTAATAAAGGCTTATTGTCATCAATAATGAAAAAGATCACAGTTAAGCTAATTTTACAGGAAAAAATTGGACTCTATGGAGCGCTCGCGAAATTTAAATTAATGTGCAAGGAAGAATAAATTAGCTGTTAGGTAAAAACATATGGTTGTATGTATCCACAGTATGACCACTTACGACTGCGGGTTCAAATGATCGAAGCAACACATTGGTTAAACATAAACGCTGGCGTTTTAAATTTCAACCTTTCTCTTCAAGCTGTTAACGCGCATGTGTTAGCTGTTTTTTTTACGCAGCCCTCTTAGAGGGGATTCCCCCTATTATGCCCAACGTTCTTATATGTTGGGCACATCAAGTCTTTCTCGTTTATTCTCTGTAGGTCAAAATTTAGGTGGACAGAAAGTTATATTACTTTTGCTTCAAAGACATCAGTCAGTTTTTATATGGTGATTTTGTCTTGTATCAATATTAATAATTACTCTATGTTGTCTAAAAGCTCACGTATTCGTTTCAATAATGTTCTTGATTGAAATGGTTTATCAAGCAAATTTTGATGTAGTTTATTATCAACAGTATAATTTTTTTGACGATCATCACTAAACCCGCTAGCCAGTTGGATTTTTATAGATGGGTATTTTTCCTTAACAATTGATGCTAACTGATAACCATCCATTTCTGGCATAACAACATCGGAAAATAGTAAATCAACAGGGTTTTTTTCTAACATTTGCAATGCTTGATTTGCGCTATGCGCGCATAATACTTGGTAGCCTTTTACGCTCAATATATTTGAAATTAATTTAGTAAGGGCTGCTTCATCATCTACTATCAGTATAGTTTCTGTCCCATTTAAACTGTCTTCTGGATCCCCCCCTATATTTTTGTTTTCTACATTTTCACCGTGATAAATGGGGAAGTATAATACTAATCGGGTTCCGTGCTTAAGTTCAGAGAATACCTCTATGGTGCCACCACTTCGTTCTACAAAGCTATATACCTGGCTTAAGCCTAATCCAGTACCTTTGTCTCCTTTGGTTGAATAGAAAGGGTCAAATATCTTTTCTTTTGTAGTTTCATCCATCCCACGACCAGTATCGCTGATACTAAGAAGTACATAATCACCTAATTTTAAATTTAAAAGTTGTGCGTCTATATGGGTGAGATTTTCGATTCTTGTATTGATTGTTAAATTGCCATTTCCTTCAATTGCATGCATAGCATTAATGCATATATTCAAAACGGCATCTTCCAGCTCACTTTCTTCAAGGTTAACCATACATGGCTCTTCAGAAAGTTCATATTTTAAATTGATGCGAGCAGTTAATGTTTTTTCCAGCATATGCTGTGCTTCTTGCAATACACTATTTAAATTAAGTACTTCTTTATCTGATGATGTTTTTCTAGAAAAATTAAGTAATTTTTTTGTTAGTTTGGCGCCACGTTCACCTGCATGAGATATTTCTTTTACATAACTGACCAGCGTGGGGTTGTCTTTTGCTATTTCGATTAAAAGCTCGGAATATCCTAAAATAACACCTAGCATATTGTTATAATCATGCGCGATACCACCGGTAAGTTTACCCAACGCATCCATTTTATGAGTTCGCTGGAGTTGTTCTTCTTGTTGTTTGAGTTCGGATAAATCCACACACGATCCAATAAAGCGCCGTTTACTTCCTGTTTTATTAGGTAACTCAGCAACCATTAAACGTAAGGGGAAACTTTCTTTATTTTTTCTTAGTCCTACTACTTCAAGACTAACGCCTTTACCAATTATATGAGCTTCATTTGTTTTCAAATATCTTTTTAAATAATCATCATGATGTTTAGCATAAGATTCCGGCATTAATATTTTAATATTTTTCCCCTTAACGTCATCTGCTTTATAGCCAAACAGTAATTCAGCAGAATTATTAAAGGTTAATATTTTTCCTTTTTCATCAATTGAAATTACCGCGTCAACTATAGAGTTTAGAATTTCGCGTTGTTCCTTTTCTTTAGACTGTATAGCCTCCCGCATGAGATATTGTTCGGTGACATCGTTAAATATCAAGACCATACCAAGCACACTATTGTTTCCATTTCGTATGGGTGCAGCAGAATCCGCAATTTGGTATTCAGTACCATCTTTAGACATTAATGTGGTGTGGTTACTAAGATAAACGGTTTTTCCGGTTGAAATCACTTTATCAATTGGGCTTTCTATTGTTTCTCGAGTTGATGCATTAATAATAGGAAAAATAGTTTTCAATGGCAGTCCATTTGCTTCTTTAAATTTCCATCCTGTTAATTGTTCTGCGACGGGGTTCATTCGGGTAACGTTTCCCTTAACGTCAGTCGTGACAACTGCATCACCGATACTATCAAGAGTAACGGAGAGGTTTTGTTCGCTTTCTTGGAGTGTTGATAGTGTTTGAGTTAACTCATTCTGGCTTTTCAATAAACGCGATACCATGCCATCAAAAGTTTGCGCCAGAGTTCCAATTTCATCTTTTGCATGTATATTTGTTCTTGCAGTTAAATCACCATCAGCTAATCGTTGAGCGGTATCGGTTATAATAGCAAGTCGACGGGTAAGTAAAAAACCAACGAGTAATCCAATGGCTGCAATTATTAACATTCCAACAAGAGCTATAGTTACACCAAAGTCACGCGCATTATTATAGGTGTTTTTCAGTTCCTCATTTGAAAACTCAATAGCCAAAATTCCCATAAGTCCGGAAACGTTTTTTATTTCGACAGATTGCCAGCTATAATTTTTTCGTTCCATTAGTTCGGGAAGGGAGGTGCTTAAATCAAGCGATGAATTACTTGCTACAATTATTTTATTCGAATCAGTCAATAGCAACCGGGAAACTTCCGTATTCGCGACCAAGTGTCGAATATAAGGCTGTATTTCTGCGAACTCTTCCGTAATAAGCGCTGGCTTACTTATGCCTTTGACTAGTTCAAGAATTGCAAGCTGATTATTTCTTATTTGTTGACTACTCGCATCATATGACTGTCCCAGTGTTTTTTGTAATACGACCGTCATCATTACGGCCTCAAGCAGAAATATAATAACCGCAATACGATATCTTAAGGAAAGACGAGATAGCATTATTGTTTAATCCCTTTTAAAAATTTCCGTACTACATCATATTCCTTGTCGATTATAGGAATAAATTTTTGGGTTTGCATGTTCTTTAATAATGCTTTTCCTTTTCGCGTAGTACTCCATGACATAATAGTTTTTTTAATAAGTTTACGATCTTGCTTAGGTACACGCGGATGAATGACTATAGATAAATTGGGTATACCGGAAGATTTTAGTACTGTGCGTAACTTTACATTCATCGATTTTTCAACAACAGCTGGTGCAAAAGGTGGTGCGACACATGCGCTGGCTTTACCGATTAATACTTGTTGAAAACATGAATCAACCGATTTGAATGCTTTGAAAACAACATCTTTTCCAGGTATGAGGCCTTTATTGATTAAGCTGCGACGTGCCATATGTACAACAGGAACAAACGCTGGTGGAGTAGCAATTATTTTGCCTCGGAGATCATTAACTGTACGAAATTTACTGTTATCAAGAACCATGATTAGTGAGACAAATGGTTCTTTCATTTTAAGTAGGGGAATATAACCTTTTTTGTCGACTGCCACGGGGTACCAAAAAGGTTGTATCAATGCGAAGTCGTAATATTCAGCTTTTAATTTACCCAGAAATTTTTTAAAGGTTGAGGAGGTTCGAAATTTAACTTTGTGGTTGATGTTTTTTGTCAGTTCATCACTAACAGGGGCATAAATTTTGTCCATTCGAACGGCTGAGAGGTAAGGAAAAACACCAAATTTATATTCATTACTTTTTGGTGTCGTTGCCGCAAGAGCTTGATTAGCAAGCCCCAGCATAATTATTAAAAGGTGCATAACTATATTTTTAGCCATAAAAATACCTACCTAATTGAATTAATATCTGTGCTTATATGTAAAATTAGTAGTGCAAAGTAATACTTAGGCAAAAGCTATTATCAGCTATATATACTCTATATGAAACTAATTTGCGTTGAAAGGGAGTTTTTGCGAGCAGCAGGAATCAAGTATAAAAACGCATTAAAAGTATGTTAAATATATCTGGCTTATGAAACTTACAGTTCAAATGCTTATTGTAGTGAAAACGGCAGTTTTAATTGTGCTGATTTTTTAATTTTTATTTAATGCCTGCTACTCTGACTACAGGTTAAATCAGTCATCTAACAGCGCAAACTTATCAGCGATATTAAACCAAACTCCTAACTTAGATTTTTGTAAATTGTATGACGGCGTTCTATTTTAGGTATGCCGCCTTCCTCAAGTCTGGCGTAAAAAATGTAGATAGGGGGATTAACAATAAAACTTGATTAAGTTATATGTGTTTTAATGGCTTATCTGTTACAGTAGAGTAAATATACAAAAATGTGAACTACGTACAATTTTATGTATAGATGCATTTTTAAATTTGATCTATATTGTTTTTCAATAATTAATTTACTTTAGTTATTGGAAATTCATCCCCCCCCCCCTTGATTTTCACTAATGTAGTCTCAAAAAAATCGACAAAATTTTAATCTCATAGTTAAGTATGGAGAAAGTTATCTTTGTCTGAGCGGATAGTTAATACCATTAAAAAGGAAATGGAACTCATGAAAACTACACATATACACTTGCATATAAAACGGCGCTTTACTTTTATTATCACTTCTTTTTTGCTGTGTTTTACATCGTTAACATACGCGGATAACAGTGATGACTTTCATATCAATACCCTGCCACTTTTTTCTAAGACTATAGGTGAAATGAGTACAGGTCGTGTGATGATTGAGATCAGTAATCATTTGAGCCAGCCGGCTAACAATATTGTGTTAAGCATTCTCGAACCCGCTGGTAATCAAGTGGGGCGCGGAGCTGTTCAGGCAGGTAGTGTGGATGCCGGTGAGATTAGAGTTATTAATACCGATTTTATTTCAACTGTTTCTAGCAAGGCAGATGTGACTTTGTGGCAGCTTGAATATGATGATGCTGCAGGCAACAAGCACACGACGGTAGTATCGTCTAAGCATGAAAATAACTGATTTTTATCTGCTTATCGCTTCAGATAAAGGGTTTAGTTTTAGTGAAATGGAGTCACAGACATGAATAATACGAACAAAAAGAAAATTTTTGCATTTACTGGCATTGGTCTACTGCTTTTTTCGGTACTCGCATATGCTGTCGAAGTTATCTTGGTACCTGCCTATATTAGTGGTGCGATCGGTCTTAACGGAGTTACCACCAAGCAAGCCTCTATCTATGCTTCAGGCGGGGGTTACAGTTCATCGACAACTAGTACAGCGGGTTCATATACACTTACTGTCAATACACCTGAGAATGGTAGTTTGGACTATAATGTCACCGCGCAGATTTACACTGATAACTATAGGGATAGACTGCTTTTCAAGAGACAAACAGTCACAGCAAGTGCTGGGCAAACTATACCGCTAAATTTTTCTATTAACCCCTGTATTATTACAGGTACGGTGTCGATTAGTGATGGTGCCGGCACGAGTACGGTTAGGAGCGGTTCTTTGAATGCTTTGTTGGATTCAAATGGCAACTATACCAATGCGCGTACTTCGTTCGGTTCGGATGGCGCATTTTCTTTTCCTGTTCAGCCGAACAGCGAGATCCGCGTATATGGTAATACCTCTGATAATAATGGACGTAGTTTCAGTTTAGAGAATAAGTATGTGAGTTGTGCAGCCGGTGAAACGGTCAATGTTAGTTGGGCTCTCACTGTTGTACCTCCACCTCAGACGGGCACAATTACCGGTAGTATCGGGGTGAACGGTGTGTCGAGCATCGACCGTTTATATGTATCTGGTGGGGGGCGTTCTGCCAATTATACCAACAACAATGTTACTTATACGTTACAGGATGCACGTATCGGTACGCAGCGCCTATCGTCATACGGCTATATGAATAACTATGATGATTACTTCAGGTTTCCTAATGCGAGCTATATCGGTGGACAAAGTGTTGATGTTCCTGCCGGCGGTAGTGTTACTAAAGACATTATTACGCAAGCCTCTCTCGTTAATGGCATTATAGGTCTTGGTGGTAGCAAGGGCTGGGATGATGTCGCGCAGGCTCAGATCAGTAGTTTTGGTGTTTACTATTCACAATTACCAGCGGGCGGCCCAAGTTATGGAGGGAATTCGCGTGATAATATAAATACGGCCACGGGTCAATATGATCTGGTACTTGCGGAAGGAGACTGGCGTTATAACCAGATGTACCTGCGATTCTACAATACTTCAGCAGACGATTATCTGAACTCAAATATTAGAGTAACGGATTACACGCGAAGTACCCCAGTTACACTAGCTAGTGGTGAAGTGCTGAATAATCAGAACTTCAGCTACAAGAATGGTACGGTAACCATCAATTTCTCGATTAAAGATGGCGGAACTCTCAGTAGTCCGCGGGTTAGTGCCAATTGCCGCTCTTATGATGAGAATGGACAGCTAGAATATGTTGCTAATGGTAGTGCCTTTGGTCCTAACGGGGAAACCTCGCTTGGTAAAGTGACCTTTGTTGGCATTCCTTCGGATTGTACTTTCACGGCCTATGCTTATGTCGGGGGGTCTAGTGTAGAGTTTGGTGAGGTTGAACTTACCGTCCTGCCTGGTACCGATATTAACGTGGATATTGGCGGCCCGTCACTTAATATCACTAGTCCAGAAGCGGAGCTTTATACTACGGACAATGTGGTGACCGTGAGTGGTACAGCTACGGATGACAACGCTATCGATAGCATTACTGTAAATGGTGTGGCGGTAACATTAACTTCTACCAACAATCCAGATGATCCCAACGAGGTGATGTTTACCTATGCGGTGTCGCTGAATGGCGGCCCTAATTCCATTGAAACAGTGGCCACCGATGGCTCTGGTAAAACGGCATCTGATACTCGTACCGTTTATCAAGATGCCGGTCCTCCAACGCTTAATTGGAGCCCGGCTGATGGCGCAGTGGTTGCAACCGATACGGTCACCGTTGAAGGTATAGCTGATGATGATAATACAATCACCAAAGTCACGGTCAATGGGAATAGCGTAGCCTTTAGTGCCACGGGTAATGGTAATGAAGTGGAATTCAGCACTACGGTTAGTTTGCTGGAAGGCGCAAATCAGATACTGGTAACAACTAGCGATAACTCTGAGCGCACTACCAGCCAAACTCACACTGTGACCTACTCTCTTGTAACTAATGAACCGCCTGTGGCTAATGCTGGTTTGGATCAGATTGTGGAAGCGAGGGGGCTTACTACTTCGGTCATACTAAATGGCTCAGGTTCTTCAGATCCAGATGGCAATAGCCTAAGCTATTTATGGGTAGGCGACTTCGGAACCATAACCGGTGTGAACCCCAACGTTAATTTAGGATTGGGAATCTATGCAATCACGCTTACGGTGGATGATGGAAGTGGTGCCACCAGCAGTGATGAAGTGAATATCACTGTACAAGACACAACCCCTCCGGTGATAACTGTTCCTACAGATGTAACGGTAGAAGCTAGCGGTCCAAATAGTGTTGTTGACTTCGGTACAGCGACTGCAGAAGATCTACTTGGGGTTAACTCTATCAGCAGTGATGCACCAACAACTGGCTTCCCTCTGGGAACTACGGTTGTTACGTGGACAGCAACAGATGCAGCAGGCAACAGTGCTACAGCAACACAGACAGTAACAGTTGTAGATACAACAGCGCCTGTTGTTGCAGCACCTGCTAATGTTTCAATCGAAGCAACGGGAATTAACACTGCTTATACTCTAACAACTGCAACAGCAACAGATGCTGTTGGTGTTGTAAGCTTAACGAGTAATGCACCTGCAAGCTTCCCTCTAGGCACAACAGTTGTAACTTGGACGGCAACAGATGCAGCAGGCAACAGTGCTACAGCGACACAGACAGTAACAGTTGTAGATACAACAGCGCCTGTTGTTGCAGCACCTGCTAATGTTTCAATCGAAGCAACGGGAATTAACACTGCTTATACTCTAACAACTGCAACAGCAACAGATGCTGTTGGTGTTGTAAGCTTAACGAGTAATGCACCTGCAAGCTTCCCTCTAGGCACAACAGTTGTAACCTGGACAGCAACAGATGCAGCAGGCAACAGTGCTACAGCAACACAGACAGTAACTGTTGTAGACACAACAGCACCTGTGGTTGATGTACCTGCCGACCTTTCTATTGTTGCAACTGGTGAAACAACAAGTGTTGATATTGGTGATGCAACAGCAACAGATGCTGTTGGTGTTGTAAGCTTAACGAGTAATGCACCTGCAAGCTTCCCTCTAGGAACAACAGTTGTAACCTGGACTGCAACAGATGCTGCTGGTAACAGCGGTACCGCGACACAAAGTGTTACGGTTCATTACCAAAATAGTGGTTTCTTGGTTCCGTTGCGAGAAGGTGGTAGATATAAGCAAGGTCGAGTTATTCCTGTGAAATTCCAGCTTTCTTATGAAAATGGATCCACGATAACAAGTGCCCTGGCTAATATCTCTGTACTACCCGTGTCTAACGGCGTAATCGTTGGTGGACCAGTTGTAGTAAGCTCTGTTAGTAAAGCAAACACAGGTACTTTCTTTAGAAGTGCAGGTAGTCAATATATCTATAATTTAGATACAAAGGCTATTCCTAAAGGAACATATCGAATAATAGCAACAATATCAGATGGCTCTATAATCACCAGGGATGTTGTTTTAAAATAAAGTTTGTTAGAGCCAACTTTAAAGCCACTGTCATTTTATGACAGTGGCTTTTTTTTATAACTCATCGTATATGGAAGCTGTACCTTGAAGGAAGAATTAAGGTGTTTTTTCTTATTAATAATTTCATCATATAAAGGCCCCGTTATTAATCAGAGCTAATGATGTAATTGTTAAAGTTTATTTGCTTAGCAGTGGAATAATGTTTGGCAACTCTAAACGGGATATATTGATTACTTCTCCATAAATCTTCGCGCCCCTACATAATTTTCGTTAATTAAAATCAATTTATTTTGAATGAATTTATTCATTGTAAACAATCTATTTTAATGAGGAAATCATGTTATCTATATTGAAATAATCGCGATGGCCACTACATTGCGACTAATTACACTGGAAAATAATCCGGATGAAAGTGGAGTCTGGATAACCAGGCTTTTTATTAGATAATAATTTATATGGAACGGGGAGAATCAAGCCTTAAAAGTAAAAAACTCATTTAATCTAAAGCTGAATTTATCGCATTAAGAAATGTGCGGAAATTAATGGGCTTAGTAATGTAATCATTAAACCCGGCTGCTGCAGCTCTTTCTTTATCCTTTTTCATTGCGTTGGCGGTTACCGCTATGACAGGGATGTTGCTCGTTAGATCATTATTCCGTAGTTTTTTCAGTACGGTATACCCATCATCATAAGGAAGATTAATATCGAGCAAGATAAGTTCTGGCCGTTGTGTCATGGCCAAATCAATTCCGAGTCTTCCATCAGGTGCAGAAATGATGTCATGTGGACTATGTTGCTTAATAATTTGTGTGACGAGAAATAAATTATTAGGATTGTCTTCTATATAAAGAATTTTTTTACTTATTGTTGTTTTGACGTCTGGTTTATCCAACTCAGGCATTATTTTATCTTGTTTGAGTGATGTGGCTTCAGCATTTTTTGATAGTATTAATTCAAACCAAAACGATGTCCCTTTTTCTTGTTGACTCTCTACACCAATAATTCCTCCCATTAACTCAACAAGACGTTTTGTTATAACGAGACCAATTCCTGTTCCTTTAATATTAGTTTTCTCAGCACCAACACGATTAAATTCCTGGAATAATTGCTGCAGTTGTGAGTCATTCATGCCTGAGCCTGTATCAGTTACAGTAATTCGTATTCGATCATCAGGGTAAGCTTCAGAACTGATAGTAATAGTACCGCCTTCTCGATTATATTTTATAGCGTTTGATAAGAGATTTAATAAAACTTGTTTTAGTCGCATATAATCAGCTTGTACACAGCGTCGTATATGTTGTGAAGGAGGGAGTATTATCTTGATATTACTTTTTTGAGCCTGTGGAGCCATTAATGAGACAGACTCAGTTAAAACATCCTTTAGCGATACATCTTCGGAAGATAGCGACAGCTTCCCAA
>Ga0316207_10000448_pt1 | contig 68387 bp, 64 predicted proteins | sample 6weekpyrite_MG_FD_204943 | JGI IMG/M metagenome (GOLD analysis project Ga0316207, IMG submission 204943) | Microbial mat bacterial communities from mineral coupon in-situ incubated in ocean water Damariscotta River, Maine, United States -... | ecosystem: Environmental > Aquatic > Marine >... | reverse complement strand
TGAGCAAAACGCTTATTAATAAAATTCTTATTACATTAGGCTTTTTATTTGTTTATCGTGTACTGGCTTATGTTCCAGTACCGGGCGTTGATATTGACGTTGTAAAAGCTTTCTTTGACGACAACTCCTCTAATGCACTTGGTATGTTTAATATGTTCAGCGGTAATGCAGTTGAACGTTTAAGTATTATCTCTCTTGGTATTATGCCTTACATTACCGCTTCTATTATTATGGAACTTCTAGCTGCCACTTTTCCAACTCTTGGTCAGATGAAAAAAGAGCGCGATGGTATGGTTAAATACATGCAGATTATTCGTTATGCAACAATTGTAATTACAATCATTCAAGCAATTGGTGTCTCTATGGGACTTCAAAGCTTAACTGGACGTAGTGGTGAGAGTGCTATTATGGTTGATATGGATACATTTGTTCTAGTTTCAGCTATCTCAATGTTAAGTGGTACAATGCTTCTAATGTGGATTGGTGAACGTATTACACAGCGTGGTATTGGTAATGGTATTTCACTTATTATCTTTGCTGGTATTGTCTCAGGTATTCCATCTGCAATTGGTGAAACTGTATCTCTTGTAAATACAGGTGCAATTAGTTTTATTACTATTATTGGAATTCTTGCATTAATTTTAGTTACTGTTGGAGCTATTATCTATGTTGAATTAGGTGAGAGACGTGTTCCTATTACATATGCTAAAAAGACGATTATGCAAAATCAGAATAAGCGAGTAATGAACTACATTCCTATTAAAGTAAACCTTAGTGGTGTAATCCCAGTAATTTTTGCTTCAGCTATTTTAATGTTTCCTATGACAATTTTACAAGCAAGTACTAATCCTTATGTTCAGATGTTTTCTGATTATTTGAATCCTAATGGTTATGCCTATAATGTATTTACGTTCGTATTTGTAATGTTCTTTGCTTTCTTTTATGCATCAATTGTATTTAATGCAAAAGATATTTCAGATAATCTTAAACGTCAAGGTGGATTTATACCTGGAGTTCGTCCTGGTGAACATACAAAAGAGTTTTTAAATGAGACAGCTTCACGTTTAACAGTTAGTGGATCTATCTATTTAGGACTTGTGGCTACTCTTCCTTGGGTACTTGTTAAAAGTATGGGAGTACCATTTTTCTTTGGTGGAACTGCTGTTTTAATTGTTGTACAAGTTGCACTTGATACTATGCGTAAAATAGAAGCTCAGGTTTACATGGGCAAATATGAGACACTTAGTGCAGTCGGTCTATAAGTAGTTATGGCGATTGCATTACGCAAGCCACATGAAATTGAAAAACTTCGTGAGGCTAATGTTATTGTTGCAGGGGCTTTGAATTTACTTCGTGAAAATACAAAGGTTGGTGCAACATTACGTGATTTAGACGCTATGGCCGAAGAATTTATTCGTTCACATGGTGCTAAACCCTCTTTTAAAGGCCTTTATGGCTTTCCAAATGCTGTTTGTACATCTCTAAACCAAACTATTATTCATGGTATTCCAAGTGACTATGCACTAAAAAGTGGTGATGTGATTGGATTTGATGTTGGTACAAACTTTGATGGGTGGTTTGGTGATTCTGCTATTACTGTAGGAGTTGGTGATATTAGTAAAGAGGATGATGCACTGATTAAATGTGCAGAAGATACACTCTATTTTGCTATTGATACAATTAAAGATGGTATGCGCTTCAAAGAGTTAAGCTTTAAAATTGAAAATTTTATTGTTGAACGAGGTTATCAACCATTAAAGGGCTTTTGTGGTCATGGAATTGGAAGAAAACCTCATGAAGAGCCAGAGATTCCAAATTACCTAGATGGTAGCAACCCAAAACAGGGTCCTAAAATAAAAAATGGAATGGTTTTTTGTTTAGAACCTATGATTACACAAAAATCTCGAGATCCTGAGATTTTAGAGGACAAATGGTCGGTAGTGTCAAAAGATGGTTTAAATACCAGTCACTATGAACATACAGTTGCGGTAGTAAATGGCCGTGCAGAAATTTTATCAAAACTATAGGAGATATGAATGGCTAAAGATGATGTCATTGAGATTGACGGAACAATAATTGAGGCTTTACCAAATGCGACATTTCGTGTAGAATTAGACAATAAACACTTAATATTATGTCACATTGCTGGAAAAATGAGAATGCACTATATTAAAATTTTGCCAGGTGATAAAGTTAAAGTTGAACTTACTCCATATAGTCTTGATAAGGGACGTATAACTTATCGTTATAAATAGGGCTTTTAAAGCTCTATTCTTAATTTGTTACACAAAAGTTATTTCTTTGTAACATTAAAGTAATAAATTAAAAATAAGATTCTCTCATATAAAACCTTAATTAGGATGTTGATATGAAAGAGAGAGAGTTTATTGTAAAGTCATTTGGCTTTGATTTAGAGTTAGATGGTGAACTTGATTTAGACTTAGTTGAAACATATTTTGAAGAAGAGTTAGAAATTCCAGACTCATGTGTTGATTCATTTGAGTATCATGATGATTATGTAAAAATAAAGCTAGTAAATAGTAGAGAGTACTATAATGATGATTGGTATATTAACCTACAAAGAGTTGTGTAGTGATAGATATACAAGAGAGCCTAGAAAAAAACGTTAAACTTAAAAAAGCACCTCAAATAGTTTTATCCTCAATAGTAAAAGCTTCAAAAAAAATTCTTCACGAAGATGAGATAAATAGATTCTTATTAGAAAATATAGATAGTGTTGGTATCGACTTTATTGATGCGGTACTGGAGTATTTTAATATTGACTTCACTAGAAAGCAGAGTGAAATAGAAAATATTCCCCACACAGGCAGAGTTGTTATAATTGCTAATCACCCACTTGGGGCACTTGATGCGCTATCTTTAATAAAACTTGTCTACTCAGTACGTCAAGATATAAAAATTCTTGCTAATGACCTATTAAATAGTTTTGATCCAATAAAAGATTTTTTACTGCCTGTAAATACATTAAAACAGAAATTTTCAAAATCAACAGCACAGATGATGACAAAGCAATTAGAAGATGAGGGAGCACTTATAATATTTCCATCAGGTGAAGTATCACGCTCTTCACTTACAGGTATTAAAGATAAAAAATGGAAAAAAGGTTTTTTAAATACAGCACTAAAGACACAGTCACCGATTTTACCTGTACATATTAAGTCTAAAAACTCTATGCTTTTCTATTCAGCATCAATTGTGAATAATACACTTGGAACACTATTACTCCCACATGAACTCTTTAAATCTAAAAAGAAGAGAATTACAATAAGTGTTGGTAATCTAATTCCATATGAAAGCTTTAGAAGTCTTCCTATTAAAAAAGATGAGCTAGTAAATATATTTAAAAAGCATGTATATTTAATAGGACGTGGGAAAAGTGGTGTATTTGAAACTGAAACTGCAATTGCTCATCCTGAACGTGCAAAAGAGATTAGAAACGAGCTAAAGAGTTGCAAATTATTGGGTGAGACCTCTGATGGTAAAAAAATCTATCTATATAACTATAAACAGGGTTCAATAATACTTAAAGAGCTAGGAAGACTGCGTGAACTTAGTTTTAGAAAAGTTGGTGAGGGTAGTGGACTTAGACGAGATGTAGATGAGTATGATAAAAATTATGAACATATTATATTATGGAGTGATGAAGATTTAGAGATAGTTGGAGCATATAGAGTTGCAAATACAAAGAAAGTTGCAATTGATGCAAAAAATAGATTATATACATCAACTCTGTTCAGATACTCAAAAGAGTTTGAAAAATATTTAGATTCATCACTTGAACTTGGAAGAAGTTTTGTTCAACCAAAGTATTGGGGGAGTAGAGCGTTAGACTATTTATGGCAAGGTATTGGTGCATATCTTAAACATCATACTGAAATAACTCATATGTTTGGTCCAGTTAGTCTAAGTGGTAAAAATTCCAAAATATCGAATGATTTGATTGTGCATTTTTACAATACATATTTTGAAAAAAAAGAGTTAGTTAGCGCAAAATCAAAGTATGAGTTAGGGAACTATTATAAATTAAATTATAAGAATCTATTTAGTGGAAAAGATTTTGTAAATGACTTTAAAGAGTTAAAAAGTATTCTCTCAGAGTATAACACTACTGTTCCGACACTATATAAACAGTATGTTGATCTATTTGAAGATGGTGGTATAAAATTTTTAGATTTTTGTGTAGATGAAGATTTTAATAGTGTAGATGGATTCATATTGTGTGATATTTCAAAGATTAAAGAGAAAAAGAGAAAAAGATATATTGATAAAAGCTAAAAAGAGTTTTAATGAAAGATAATATCGATATAAAACATGTACGTTCAATCTTTATCTCTGATGTCCATTTGGGAACAAAAGATTCTAAAACAGATGAACTGTTAGAGTTTATAAAAAACTATGAATCAGAGTATCTCTTCTTAGTTGGTGATATAATAGACGGCTGGTCACTAAAAAGAGGTTGGTTATGGAAACAGGGTCACTCAGATGTTATACAAAAGATATTAAGAGTAGCTAGAAAGGGTACTAAGGTCTATTATATACTTGGTAATCATGATGAATTTGTTAGACCATTTTTACCAGTAGAACTAGGTGATAATTTAGAGATTCTAAATGAGATTGATTACACCTCACTTGAGGGCAAACGATACCTAGTAACACATGGAGACTTTTTTGATTCAGTAACAATGACAAAAAAGTGGTTAGCAGTAGTTGGAGACATTGGGTATCAATGGTTACTTAGGATTAATAAGCCGCTTAACTCAACTTTACGTTTTATAGGATATAAACGCTATTGGTCACTTTCAAAATTTATGAAAGATAATGTTAAAAATGCTGTCTCTTTTGTAAATGAATTTGAAATGGTACTCTCACAAGAGGCGAGCAGAAAATCTTATAATGGCGTAATATGTGGACATATACATAAAGCTGAAATAAAAAAGATTTCTGATATTGAGTATATGAACTGTGGAGATTGGGTTGAGTCTTGTAGTGCAATAATAGAGACAGTCGATGGAAAATTTGAAAAAATAGAGGATTACGGTCTATAAAATAATTTTTATAAGCTCACCTTTACATTCATTCTGCTACAATACTGCCCTCATTTACAACTGATTCTATAAGAAGAGTATTCTTTAAATAGTTTATGTAACTTTTTTAGAGTACTGGTGTCGTGTCAAAGCACCTAAGTTTAAGTAAATGAGGAGACTAATTAAGGACTTCAGATGAAAGTTAGAGCTTCAGTGAAGAAAATGTGTGACAAATGTAAAGTTGTCAAACGTAAAGGTGTTGTTCGCGTAATTTGCGAAACTCCAAAACATAAACAGAGACAAGGATAGAGTATGGCACGTATTGCAGGTGTTGACTTACCTAAGAAAAAACGTATTGAGTATGGATTAACTTATATTTTTGGTATAGGTTTACATACATCACGTAAAATTTTGGAAACTGTTGGTTTATCAGCTGATAAACGTGTTCATGAACTAACAGAAGATGAAGTTGCTGGAATTACCAAAGCAATTCGCGAAAGTGGATTTCTTGTAGAGGGTGATTTACGCAAAAAAGTAGCGATGGATATTAAAGGTCTTATGGACATAGGAAGCTATCGTGGTTTACGTCACCGCCGTGGATTACCGGTTCGTGGACAAAAATCTAAGACAAATGCGCGTACTCGTAAGGGTAAACGTAAAACTGTCGGCGCAGCAGCGTAGAGAGGAAAACTATGGCTAAAAGAAAAGGTACACGTAAAAAAGTAGTTAAGAAAAACATTGCTCGTGGTATTGTTTTTATCTCTGCTTCTTTTAATAATACATTAGTAACTATAACTGACGACATGGGTAATGCTATTTCATGGAGTTCAGCAGGTGCTTTAGGCTTTAAAGGTAGTAAAAAATCTACACCATTTGCAGCGCAACAAGCAGTTGATGCAGCTATGGAAAAAGCAAGAGAGCATGGGATTAAAGAGGTTGGAATCAAAGTTCAAGGTCCAGGAAGTGGACGTGAGACTGCGGTTAAGGCTGTTGGCGCAACAGAGGGAATTCGTATTCTGTTCTTAAAAGACATTACACCACTTCCTCACAATGGTTGTAGACCACCAAAACGTCGTAGAGTATAAGGGGAATTAATGGCTAGATATAGAGGACCCGTAGAAAAAATTGAACGCCGTTTCGGTGTTAGTTTGGCTCTTAAAGGTGAACGTCGCCTTGCAGGAAAGAGTTCATTAGAAAAAAGACCTTATGGTCCGGGACAACATGGACAAAGACGTAAGAAAATTTCTGAGTTTGGATTGCAACTTGCAGAAAAACAGAAAGCGAAATTTGTATACGGACTTGGCGAAAAACAGTTTCGTCTTTTATTTCAAGAAGCAGCAAGAAGTACAGGTAATACAGGTAATAACTTGATTACTCTACTAGAGCGTCGTCTTGATAATGTTATTTATAGAATGGGATTTGCATCAACTCGTGCTAATGCTAGACAACTTGTTACTCATGGTCATGTAGTTGTTGATGGTAAACGTGTTGATATTCCATCTTATCGTGTTAAACCTGGTCAAAAGGTTGAAATCGCTGAGAAAACAAAAAAGAATGTTCAAGTTCTTCGTTCAGTAGAACTAACAAATCAAACTGGTATTGTGCCATGGGTTGATGTTGAAAAAGAGAAACTATTTGGAATCTTCACTCGTCTTCCAGAGCGTGAAGAGGTAGTATTACCAATTGAAGAGCGTCTGATAGTTGAGCTTTACTCAAAATAAGATCTAAATAAAGGGAATTGATGAGAAAAATTAAAACATCACCATATGTACCTGAAGAGTTTGAAGTAGAGCAAATCAGTGATAACGAAGCGAATATAATTGCTTATCCGTTTGAGACTGGTTATGCTGTCTCTTTAGCTCACCCGTTACGCCGCTTTTTATTAAGTAGCTCTATGGGTTATGCTCCTGTTGCTTTAAAAGTAGAGGGTGCAACTCATGAATTCGATAGTGTACGCGGTATGCTTGAAGATATTTCTGAATTTATTTTAAATTTAAAAAATGTACGTTTTCGCCTTTCAGATGAAGTAGAAAGTGTAGAAGTAACATATAACTTTAGTGGCTCAAAAGAGATTACTGGAGCAGATCTTAACAGTGATTCTGTTGAGTGTGTTACTCCTGATGCATTTCTTGCAACTTTAAATGAAGATGCAGAAGTTACATTTACAGTAATAATTTATAAAGGTATGGGTTACGTTGCGAGTGAAGATATTCGTGATGAGTTACCTGAGGGTTTCATCCCTATGGATGCTTACTTTACGCCTGTTAAACGTGTAACGTACTCAATAGAGCACGTACTTGTTGAGGATAATCCAGAGTTCGAAAAAATTGTTATGAATATTAAAACTGATGGTCAAATTGACCCACTTGGCGCATTTAAAAATGCTCTTAGTGTTATGAAGACACAAATGGGTGTTTTCTCTTTAGATATTAATGAGAGTGCAAGTGAAACTGGACCTCGAGCAACAGATAGTGATGAACTAAAGATTATGCTTCAAAAAATTGAAGAGTTAGGTCTTAGTGCTAGAAGTTTCAACTGTTTAGATCGTGCAAGTGTTCATTATATTGGTGAAATTTCTTCAATGACTGAAACAGAACTTAAAAATGTTAAAAACCTTGGTAAAAAATCTTTAGATGAAATCAAGGATAAATTAGTAGAAATTGGTCAGCCTGTTGGTTCAGTTACTGATGCAAGTACTATTGAACAATTTAAAAAGAAAATAGAGGAACAATAGTCCCTCTTTAAAGGAAAATTTGATGAGACATCGATACGGATATAGAAAACTTAACCGTACTAGTTCACATCGCGCAGCAATGTTGAAAAATATGGCAATCGCTATTCTTAGTGAGAGTAAAATTGAAACAACTTTGCCAAAAGCAAAAGAACTACGTAGTTATGTAGAAAAATTAATTACTGTTGCACGTAAGGGCGATTTAAATTCACATCGCGCTGTATTTGCTCAACTTCAAGATAAAGCAACAACAAAAAAGCTTGTTGAAGAGATTGCACCTACTTATAAAGATAGAAATGGTGGTTATACTCGTATTACAAAAACACGTATTAGACGTGGTGACGCTACTTCAATGGCGTACATCGAATTAGTATAAAAATTTAATGCAGTCTTTTGGCTGCATTTTACTTCTCTATGATATAATCCACATATAAAAATATTCAACAAAAAAATTACAAATATTAGTTATAATAATATTATAAAGGAATGTGATGATTCCATTTAGCGATGATGATTTGAGACCAGTAGTCTCAGAGATAATTGATAAAGTTCGTCCTAGCTTAGCATTAGATGGTGGAGATATTAAGTTTATTGATGTTCAGAAACAGAGAGTTTTTGTTCAACTACAAGGAGCATGTGTTGGTTGTTCTAGTAGTGGTAGTACTTTAAAATATGGTGTAGAAAAAGAGATTAGAGCGAATATCCATCCTGAACTTGAAGTCATTAACGTTCCATTCGGTATGGAAGAGCGTTTAGACGAGTTATAGAAAGAAGAAGTTATGAAACGGACTAATATAAAGAAGATATTATCAAAAGCAAATGATAGCTTTAGTGCTCAGAAGTATGAGGCTGCACTTTTGGATTTTTCTTTGGTTTTAAAAGATGAACCAGAAAATAAAGAGGCTAAAATTGGTGTATTACTTAGTGATATGGCAATAAGTGGTGAGGATGGTGCACAAGCACTATTTGATTATTATGCGATACTACGTTCAGATGAAAATGAAGATGCTGAAACTATTTTAGAAGATTTAATTATTTCACTTGATGGTAGTTTAGATAAAATTGGAAAACTTATTAGTGAGCCAATACAAGATAGACTTCAATATGAAGATGGAATTATGTATTCTGACTTTAAAACACTTGTTAAAAGCCGTAAAGACTTTAGACGTGCATTTGAAGATGTGATTTTTAGTACACGTGTGATAATTACTGAACGTGAAGATTTTATGGATTTTCTAGATAATTTAGTAAAATATGAGTTTCATGAAATGGCGCTAAATTATTTAGAGAGTGCAATTGTTACTTTCCCAAATGATGAACGTTTAAGAGATTTATTAGATAAACTACAAAAAGATGATGTCATTGAAAATCGCGCTACCTGAACAAGAGTATAGCTATATAACAGACGATACACGTGGTTGTGATATGGATACAGCATTAGTGCGTACAAATCAGAATAGAGACTTTTGTAAAAGTGCAACTGAATGTGGCTGTCATAGCATTGTTGATGTAGAAGAAATCTCTACACTCTTAGGCTCAAATAAGATTAAAATTATTGGAATTACTGGTACAAACGGTAAGACAACAACTGCTGCTGCAATCTACTCAATACTTTTAGATCTTGGTCATAAATGTGCACTTTTAGGTACTCGTGGTTTTTTTGTAAATGAAGAGAGAGTTGATTCAAAATCACTCACTACGCCACCAATTTTAAAGACACTTACCTATATCTATCAAGCAGTTGAAGCTGGGTGTGAATATTTTGTTATGGAAGTAAGTTCACACGCAATAGTTCAAAAACGAATTGAGACACTAAAGTTTGCTCTAAAAATTCATACAAATATTACAAGTGATCATTTAGATTATCATAAGACATTAGAGGAGTATATTGCTGTAAAGAATAGTTTTTTTGCAGATGAGGGGATGAAGCTTATAAATAGAGATGACAAATATGTTGACTTTAATTATAAAAATGCCTATACATACTCTATAGAGTCTGGTGGAAGCTTCTCTACTAAAGCATATTCACTAAAGAGTGGAATCAGTTTTGTAATGCAACATTTTCAAGATACTTATGATGTTCATAGTCCTCTTCATGGCTTTTTTAATATCTATAATCTACTAGCTGCTGTGAGCTCTGTAAAACTTTTAACAAAAGAGCCATTAGAAAAAATTGTAGAGGTTGTTGATAACTTTGCAGGTGTTGCTGGAAGAATGGAAGTTGTAAGCCAAGAGCCATTAGTAATTGTTGACTTTGCTCATACAGATGATGGAATGGAAAAAGTTCTATCATCGCTTAGTGCTAAAGATATCATTGTAGTTTTTGGCGCAGGTGGAGATAGAGATAAGGTAAAACGTCCAAAAATGGGTGCAGTTGCTGCATCTTACTCTAAAACCATAATTGTAACAAGTGATAATCCAAGAAGCGAAGATCCTCAGGCAATTGCAGATGATATAGTCCGTGGAATTTCAAATAGAGATAATTTGATAGTCAACTTAAATAGAAAAGAGGCTATAGAGACTGCACTAAAGATGCAAAAACCACACGAAGTGGTTATGATTTTAGGAAAAGGCGATGAAACAACACAGATTGTCTATGATAAAACTTTTCCTTTTGATGACAGAGAAGTGGTTAAAGAAGCGTTAAACATTAAATAGGACAATTTCTATCTTGTTTTTTTTGCGCTTTTTTGATACAATCCCGACAAATTCTAAGATATAATTACAAGGATAAATTATGGGTATACCACAACCAGCGTTCTATATTTTCAAATGTCAGCAGTCAGCTCCTCCAGGGATGCCAAAACCAAGTTGCGTAAATGCAGATACTCAAGATGTTTTTCAACATATGTCACAAAGTTTGATGAAAAAGGGCATTATAGGTACAGTTCAACCAATTCAGACTTCATGTCTGAATCGTTGTAATGCAGGTCCTGTTATGCTTGTAGAACCTGGACATGTTATGTATACAGGATTGACTAAAGAAAAAATTGATAGAATTATAGATGAACATATCATGGGCGGTAAGGTTGTAGAAGAGTACGTAATTACTGATGAGTTATGGGATAATCCAATTGAACCAGCTACTATGGCTGCACAGTTTGGAAATTAAAACAAGCGTTAAATTGTAAAAGAGGAATAATACATGATAGTAGAGATGCTTTATAGTAAAATTCATCGTGCTACAGTAACAGATGCCAACCTTAATTACGTTGGCTCTATTACTGTAGACGAGGAATTGCTAGAAGCTGCGGCTCTAAGAGTTGGTCAGAAAGTAGAGATTTTAAATATTAATAATGGAGAGCGGTTTAGTACCTATACGATTTTAGGCGAACGCGGTAAACGCGAAATTTGTTTAAATGGTGCTGCTGCTCGTAAAGTTCATCCAGGTGATAAAGTTATTATTGTAGCTTACGCTTCTTATGAAGAGAAAGAGCTTGAAGGTTATGCACCGACTGTAGTACTCGTTGATGATAATAACGATATTACAGATATACTAAAAGAGCTATAGATGTTTGAAAACATGAACCTAGGCGATATGGGCAAAATGCTTGAAAAAGTTCAAGAGCAAGCTAAAAATATTGAAAATGATAACGAGCAGAAGATATTCACCACTAAAAGTGGTGGTGGATTGGTCGAAGTAAGTATTAATGGCAAGGGTGAAGTTATAGATGTTACAATTGACGACTCACTGCTTGAGGATAAAGAGTCTTTACAAATTTTATTAATTTCTGCGATGAATGATGCCTCAAAAATGGTAGAAGATAACCGCAAGCAAGGTGCACTAAATATGCTTGGAGGTATAAACCCTTTTGGTAATAATAGCTAGAGTACTTTTTAGCACCTTAGTAGTCCTTCTCTCTGCATCTTTCGCAGATAAATCATATATAAAACAGTCAAAATGTGCAAATAAATTTAAAGAATCATCTTTTAAGATAGCAAATACAACAGCCTTTGCAGTAACAGATAATAGTGCACTTCTATATAGTAATAAGCCTATAAAGTCAAAATATATAAAACATGATCCATTTCTTGGACTCTATTTAGTAACTACTCCCAAAGAAATGAAATATACTTTTAATATTCTTTCTCATACTCCAAAAGAGTTATGTTCTATCTCTAATGATGGTGAAATTAAGGGTAAAATTACAAAAAGGCAGATTGGTTTAAACTCACTTGCTAGTTTTAGCTCAATAGGGCAACGCTCATCACTTATAACTGCTAGTTGTTGTCAGTTAAATGGAGTTATGACAAATCTAGGACGTTTAATTGAGCGTGATTATATAGATAGATTTTTATCGATGAAAAGAGTATATTACGCAGATGTTGGAATTCGAATTAAACAAGGAGCGTCCAGACCAATTGTAGAAGCTTCAGATCCTTTTTTCCCAAATAATCCTTTTCAAGAGGGTGATGAAATTATAAAAATGGACGCTAGGTCTATAAAGAGTGCCTCAGAGTTGATGAAAAAAATACTATTTTCTGCCTCTTTTAAAAAACATAAATTTGAAGTTATACGTAGTGGAAAACGTCTTATTTTTGATGTAAAAAGCCAAGAGCGAAAGGGTGGTGGATTAGTTAACGACTCTTTTCTTGAACCGATGGGAATTTCTCTTGATAAAGAATTAAATGTTGTTAGAGTTGAAAAAAACTCTACAATAGATAAATTAGGTATTAAAGTTGGAGACAAGTTAATAAAAATTGGAGTAAATGAGATAAGTTCACCCTCTAAAGTACGTTCAGCACTGAGCTCAGAACAATCTTTAAAGAATAAAAAAATCTCGATACTTTTTGAGCGAAATAGTTTTCAGTTCTTTGTTCAAATTGATAAGGGATAGCCAATAATAAGGATAGATTAGTGATTCATTTTTTAAGAGTATTTATTTTATCTTTTTTTATTCTCTCTACATCTTTCGTAATCACAGTTAATATAGTCCTAGCATAGGTAGTTTTTATTCTTGTGATACAATTGTATCTGGTAGTGGGTTTTGGGTTAAAATGGCTCCTGCTCGGACATATGCTGAAGGTTCTGCATCAACGTTTAAGTAAAATTAAAATATCCACTTTTCCAAAGGGAAATTGTGATAAAATTGCGCCCAAATAAAACTGCAAAGAGAGCAAATGCAAGATTTTGAGGCGTTTATAGAAAAGCACCTTCCAAAAACGCAGAGTTACCACCCTCATTATAATGAGGCACTTCAAGCTATGATTTTAGCTGGCGGAAAAAGGTTTCGCCCAAGACTTCTTCTTAGTGTTGTAAATGCTTATGAACCACTACTTAAAAATGCGGCTTATCATGCGGCATATGCTATTGAATCTTTACATACCTACTCTTTAATTCATGATGATCTTCCATCAATGGATAATGCAGACCTAAGACGTGGACATCAAACCTTACATGTAAAATATGATGAAGTTAGTGCAATTTTAGCAGGTGACGCTTTAAATACTTACGCTTTTGAACTTTTAGGTAATGCTCCACTTAGTGCTGAGGTTAGAATTGAGCTTGTAAAAGAGCTTTCATCTTCTGGTGGTGTTAGTGGTATGGTTTTAGGTCAAGCACTTGATTGTCATTTTGAAAATGTTCAGTTAACACTTGAACAATTAAATTTACTTCACAATAGAAAAACAGCTGCTTTAATTGCTTCTAGTTTAGTAATGGGAGCGATTATTGTAGGTCGTGATGAGTTAGTTGAGTCACTGCGAGAGTTTGGTGAGGATGTAGGACTTCTGTTTCAAATACAAGATGATATTATCGACGTTACTCAAAGTAGTGAAGAAGCTGGAAAAACAACTGGAGTAGATAGTGAAAAAAATAGCTTTGTAAATCTTTTAGGACTTGATGGTGCAGTTGATGCTGCTGATAAAATGAGTGCGATTTTAAGTGAAAAACTAAATAATTTTGACGAAAACTTACGCGAACAATTGAATATTTTATTAAAAGAATATCTATACAGACATAAGGAAAAAACAGATGGATAAAAAAATGATGCAGAAGATGGCAGACACAATTCGCTTTTTAAGTGCAGATATGGTTCAACGTGCAAATAGTGGACACCCAGGTGCACCAATGGGGCTTGCTGATATTGTGACGGTTTTGTCATCTCACTTGAAACATAATCCAAAAAATAGTAAGTGGGTTAATCGTGACCGTTTAGTATTTAGCGGTGGTCATGCTTCACCACTTGTATACTCTCTGTTATATCTATGGGGCTATGACATGGAGATAGAAGATCTTAAACAGTTTCGTCAACTTGGTTCAAAAACAGAGGGACATCCTGAATTTGGCCACGTAGATGGTGTTGAAATCACAACAGGACCTCTTGGACAAGGTGTTGCAAATGCTGTTGGTTTTTCAATGGCTTCACAATATGCGAAAACTTTACTTAACAAAGAGAATGCTGAAATTATTAATCATAAAGTTTACTGTTTATGTGGAGATGGAGATTTACAAGAGGGTATTAGTTATGAAGCTTGTGCACTTGCTGGTGTACATGCTCTTGATAATTTAGTTTTAATTTATGATAGTAATAATATTACAATTGAGGGTTCAACCGATATTGCGTGGAATGAAGATGTTAAAGCACGTTTTGAAGCTCAAAATTGGGATGTAAAAGAGATTGATGGACATAGTTTTAAGCAGATTGACACTGCACTTGAAGATGCTAAAAAACAGACAAAACCTATGTTAATTATTGCAAATACAACAATTGCAAAGGGTGCTGACAAAATGGAGGGTAGTCACCATGCACACGGTGCACCTTTAGGTGATGAAGAGATTGCAACTGCTAAGAAAAAAGCTGGCTTTGAAGAGGAGCTTACTTTTAATGTCCCAGACGATGTATTAATTCGTTTTAGATGTGCAATAGAAGAGGGTGACTTAGCACAGCGTGATTGGGAACATAGTCTTAAGCAGATGCCTTACCAAGAGCAAAACCTTCTGCTTGAGCGTCTTAGTAACCCTGATTTTAATGAAATATCTTGGCCAGTGTTTGAAAGTGGAGCACAAGTTGCAACACGTGATAGTAATGGCAAAATTTTAAATGCTATTGCTAAGGCAATGCCTGGATTTATTGGTGGAAGTGCAGATTTAGCACCATCAAATAAGACAGAACTAAAAGAGATGGGTGATTTTCCAAATGGTAAAAATCTCCACTTTGGGATTAGAGAGCACTCAATGGCAGCAATTTCAAATGCGATAGCTCTTTATGGTCTTTTTAATACCTTTAGTGCAACATTTTTTGTATTTAGTGATTACTTAAAGCCAGCAGCTAGAATTGCTGCACTTGCTAGTATTCAACAATTTTTTGTTTGGACGCATGATAGTATTGGGGTTGGAGAAGATGGACCTACTCACCAACCAATTGAGCATCTATCTCAGTTTCGTGCATTACCTAACTTTTATGTTTTCCGTCCTGCTGATGCAAATGAAAATATTGCATCGTGGCGCACGGCACTTTCACTTAAAGCTCCAAGTGGATTTGTTTTAAGCAGACAAAAACTTCCAGTAGTAAGTTCTAATAATGTAGATGTTTCTAAAGGTGGATACAGACTAAAAGGTATGGTTGATGATCAAGTAACGCTTTTGGCAACTGGTAGTGAAGTATCTTTAGCTCTTGAAGTAAGAGAAGAGTTAAGTAAGCAAAGTATTACATGTGCTGTTGTTAGTGTTCCATGTTATGATCTTTTAATAGAGCAAGATAAAAGTTACATTGAATCAATAATACCACCAAAGTCAAAACGTGTTGCAATTGAAGCTTCACGTGGTTTAGAGTGGTATAGATTTGCTGATGATGTAATAGCAATGGATAGCTTTGGTGCTAGTGGCCCAGCACCAAAGCTATTTGATCATTTTGGTTTTAATGTAAAAACAGTTGCAGAGAAGATAAAAACTTCATTATAGCTCACAATAGTGATTTCTATTTTGTGAAGATGGTATATTGTTTGTTGCAACGCCTTTTATCTCTTTATGAGGTATAAGGTTAAGATTTTCTAAATTGTAGCGACTAGCAGCATGCCATAGCATCCATCCACTACTTTTTGCATCGTTAGCTGCACCTATTTGAGCCTGTATCTCTTCTGTACTAAAATGCTTTCTATTGTAGCTATAGTCTCTAAATGCTTGTAACCATGGGCGAAATTGTAAATGTTTAATGCCAGTTTTTTGATGCGCTTTTATTAGGCTTTTATAGACTATTTCATAAGGTTTATTTACTGGGTTATCAATTCCACCAACTCCAGGTGCAAAACCTGATGGATATAGCATTGGCGATATGTAATCAACATATTTTGCCATTGTTTTCATATTTTGACCAATTTGTGTCTCTTTGTAGTTCCAGCATATATGTCCAAATGTATCAACTGATAGAAAAACATTGTGTACATTTAGTGTGGTACGTACTTTTTTTAGAAATGTTTCAATAGCATCTTGACGATTTTTATGGTTGTTATGTTTTGAAAAAACTAGTCCTGTACGTGCAGGAAAGCGTATATAGTCAAAATTAATCTCATCAAAACCAACATTGGCTACCTCTTTTGCTAACTCAATATTATAATTTTGAACATCCTCGCTGAATGGATCGCTCCATGACATTCCCTCTTTGTTTATATATATTTTACCACGTCCAACTTTCACCGCTAAATTTCTTCTCTTATTTGGAAGAAGATTGTCTTTAAATAGACTCATTCTAGCAATTAGATAGACATTTTTATCTTTGTAATATGAGACAAACTTTTCAATGTCTCTAATTACTCTTCTTTTATATGTCCCAATACTATCTGCTAATTTTACGTTACCTTTAAATGCCAAATATCCTTGTTCATTTTTTATATCAACGACAATTGCATTTACATCACTTTGTTCAATCAGTTTATCAATTTCACGCATATATTTTGGTGCAGCTAATGCCCAATATGAGACATAAAGGGCTCGAATACTTTGTTTTTTAAGCCCTATTGCGATGCCTTTTATAAATGTAGCTTCTGTTCGTTTATAGCCAGGTGCTCTTATTTTAAGAAGGTAGTCATTAGCTTCTAGTTCAAAGATACCGTCTGTATCTGTTTTTGTTGAGTCAATGTCAGATATAACTGTTGCATCAATAATTGGTTTGTTCGTTGTGTCGTGAACAATTTTACCTTTTATTGCAGAAGCTTCAAGCTGGAAGTATATAAGTAGAAAAAATATTATAGAGCGCTTCATTGATGTCCTTATTATTGGACATCATGAAGCAATAAACATACCATATAAATGTGTTTAGAAAGTTAGCCTCTTAGGAGGCAGGATGTTATTTCCATCCCTTTTTAACTACGTCACTAGACTGTTTGTATGGATATTTTCCAAGTAACTCTTTAAGTGAAAGCTTTTGATCACCCTCTCTCATATAGTGAATAAGTGTTACTGAAGCCCAGTAATCATCGCTATATTTAGTCCCTTCAAGTTGAATTGGAACACCTTTTTTATTAACAGTGTGACAAGCAGAACATGTTACAGGGCCTGCGTATTCACCATCAGGACTATATTGTAGTGCTTGTTGATGTGTTGTCTGATCTGGACCATCTTCACGTACTGGATACATTCCGTGAGCTGATTCATGACAACTTTGACATGCTAGTTTTCCGTGAGCTTTAGAGTAACGGAAAAGTGAATGTTTAGCTGGTTGATCGATTGGGAAATATTTTCCACCCTCACTCTCAACAAATGGAGCTAAGTGACAATCGGCACATTGTGGCTCAGATGCAGCTAACCACCAGTCAGATCCAGCAGATGCTGCGTTATATGGAACTGCTCCACCTTTTGGATGATTCCATGGCTTTAGATCTAGTTTTCCATCTTTTCCTACATTTTTAACAAGAACAGCTGGCTCATGTTTTGTATAGTACTCAGTTAATGGATTACCTTTTGATGTCGTTTTAGGATCAGCGTAGTAATCTTTAAATTTCTTCTTATCACCACCAGCTACACCTTTAACAATCTCTTTTAAAGATTTATTTCTTAGTGTTTCACCTTTGTGTTCAGGAACATTCTTAAGGTTATCAGCTTTATAAAGAGCTTGCGATAGGTGGTTATGACAGTTTGTACAATATAGACCTCTCATCTCTTTAGATGGTTTACCTTTTTCATCTTTCATGCTAACTTCATTTAAGTAATATTTACCAACTTCATTTAAGAAGAAAGGTGGTTTAGCATTAGGATTAGTGTGAGCATCACGACGTAAGTAACATCCAGCTCCACCAACTCTTAAGTCTCCATCTGTAAATACACCAGCACCAAATTCATCAGCTACTTTAAATGGATTAGAGTTGTCATTTAATTTAGCATTTTGCCAGTGAGTTGGGTGACAAGTTTGACATGATTGAGAGCGTCCACCACCATCAGGTAATGATACAACTCCTAGGTGAAAACCATGAATTGCTTCTGTCATTGGTTTAGCTTTTACAGCTTTGTAACCAGTAACTCCACGTCTAGGCTCTTTTAAGTTCCCAGAAACATTATCACCATGACAATCTGCACAGTTTACAGCACCAACTTGACCAAGACGATTAGTTGAAGCTTTAGGGTTATAATCACTTAAAAATGTAGTTCCATGATGTTTATCATGAAGATCTAAGATATTTATTGAACCCTCAGATAATCTAGCCATATATTCACTAATATCTGGGAAGTTATTAATCCAGTAGTTATATTCAGCGTCACCAGCCTTAAGACCTTCATCTCTTGACATTTTAGCAGCGACACCTTCACGTGAGTGACAGCTATAACAGTTTGGAATATCAACTGGGCTTGTTCCAAAGTATTCAACTACTTTTCCATCTTTACCAATTAGAGGTTTACCAGATTTATCATGAAGTTGAACAGCAGATTTTTGAAAAGGTTGGAAATCTTTTTGTGTAACACTTCTTAACGTTTTAGTTCTAGTGCTATCTAAAAATGCAGTCATTGGAAGACCAAGTGCATCCCAAACATGTGAAGCTGTAAGAACTAGAGGAAGATCTTTAACAGGAGGAACAAGAGTATCAGTTAAAACAATATTACCACCATGTTTTCCAGCATACTCTAAGTAACCACCAGCCATATGAGCACCAGTTGGGCCACTATCAATATTTACTTTAATATGTTCACCAACAAAAAGACGTTTATCGGCAGTTGCACCTTTTGGCACAGTTCCCTCTAAATCTTTATAGATAAAAAGATGCTTCCATACGTAATTGGCAAGGTTATCACCTGAATCATCCATACGTCCGTTACCATCAACATCTTTAAGTACATTCCAGTACTTCATTTTATTACCTTCACTATAGCTGTTATCTTTAGTGTAGTAAAAAAGTTTTACATCATCTTTTGAAAGATGAGTTGGAAGACCACCATCTTGACCAGTTTTTATAGCTTGTGCTTGAATACTGTTATATGGAGGGATTACACAACAATAACTCATATCAAAACCAACACAGTGCATTCCTAGTTCGTAGTTTACGAATGCACTGTATGAATTTTTAGGGTTATAGGCAGTGATTTTTTTGCCATTAACTTTTACCGTAGTTTTCTCAAGACTTTTTAGAGAAAAAGGAGGGGACTTTTCGTAAGCTGATGCTGTAACAGCTAAGGACATAACTAAAAGCAGTAGATACTTTAAGAAATTGGCATACTTCATGGGCAGTTCCTTTATATTTTGAATTATAAAGGATCATGATACAACATCTAATATCAAATTAATCTTATTTTGCTTAAAAAAAGATGTTAGTATTTAATTTTCATTAACTAAATGTTGTTAGCCGTTTGTAGTAAGTTTAAATATTATTAAAAAATTATATTTTATACTTATTATACTTCTATTGCTTTAAGTTTTCTATCAAGAATAAATGTCCCAAATGGAATGATTGAAGCTAAAAATGCCAATCCGTTGAATTTAGCAGACCATTTATACTTTCCTGCTGCTTCAAAAAGTAGATATACAAAAAGTATAAATAAGATTCCATGTGTCATACCTACAATTTTTACAGGTAGTGGATTACCCGCCATATACTTAAGTGGCATTGCAATAAAAAGTAAACCTATAAATGAAATTCCCTCTAAAAATGCGATTAATCTAAAACGACTAAGTGTTGACTTGAACATTTTATATACTCCTTAAAATTAATATTAGGATAATAATTATCCTATTTCTGAGCATAAGTATAGTATATATTTTTAAAAAGTCAAAGTTATATCTATAAAATATTAAATTTATCAGTATAATGCACTTTAAAAAGGTGATTGATGAACAGAATCTCATTTATAACTCTTTATCATCTTATAATAAGGCATAAACCAAAATTGATTAGAGCAAATATTATTGCACTACTAGCAACACTGGTATCAATTCCAATTCCACTTTTAATACCACTGCTAGTTGATGAAGTATTGTTAGATAAACCAGCTTTTTTACTTGAGAATATTAACAACTACTTAGGTGAATATTCACCATTAGGTTATATCCTTATTACGCTACTTGCAACTATCATTTTACGCTTTTCATATCTTGGCGCTTCTATCCTTTCGCACTATATTTTTTCAGAGATTGCTCAAGATGTATCATTCTCTTTGAGAAAAAAGATATTACTGCATTTAGAAAAGGTCTCAATGAATGAGTATGAGACACTAGGTAGTGGTTCAGTTTCATCAAAATTAGTGACTGATATGCAGACGGTTGAGAGTTTTATAGGTTCAGCCCTTAGTCGTTCAATTGTATCTATTTTAACACTTATTGGAATTGCAATTATATTATTGATGATTGATTGGAAGTTGGGTGCACTTATTTTAATTCTTCAGCCTGCTATCACGTTAGTAACTCAGGTTATCTCAAGAAGGGTTGCAAAGTATAAAAAAGAGGAAAATAAATCTATTTCAAGATTTCAAAACTCTCTAATTGAGACATTAGATCTCTTTGGTCAGATTAAAGCTTCATCTAAAGAGAAGTTCTTTGTAGGTCAAAGTATTGATGATGCAAAAAAATTAAGATTTGAGACAGAAAAATTTAATAAAAAAAGTTTTGCATCTGAGAGATTTTCTTTTACACTGTTTTTATCAGTGTTCGAACTTTTTCGTGCACTTGGTTTAGTTATGGTGGCAACTAGTTCTCTAAGTATTGGTTTGATGTTTGCAGTATTTGGCTATTTATGGTTTATGATGACACCTGTTCAGGACTTAATTGCACTTCAATATGCTTATGCAAATGCAAAATCAGCACTTCAGAGATTAAATAAGCTTTTAGATTTAGAAATTGAGCATGATATAGGTGATGGAATTAATCCATTTAGTGACAAAGATGGAGCATCGATTGAAGCAAAGAATCTCTCTTTTTCCTACAATCAAAATTCAAATGTTTTAAAACATATATCTTTTAATATAAAAAGTGGTTCAAAAGTGGCATTTATTGGGGCAAGTGGTAGTGGTAAAACTACATTAGCAAAGATACTATCAGCTTTTTATGTGGCAAATAGTGGAAAGCTCTTTTTTAATAATGTAGAACTTTCACGAATAGGTTTACATACACTTAGAAAGAATCTTTTTGTTGTATTGCAACAACCAATACTTTTTAATGATAGCTTACGATTTAATTTAACAATGGGAGATGATTTTTCAGATGATCAGATAAATAGAGCTTTAGTTATGGCACAACTTAAAAGTTTTATAGATGTTCTTCCAGAAGGCTTAGATTCAATAGTAGGTAAGAATGGGGTGAGGCTTTCAGGTGGGCAAAAGCAGAGATTATCAATTGCTAGAATGATATTAACTAATCCTAAAATTGTTATATTTGATGAGTCAACATCTGCTCTTGATGTTCATACAGAATCAGAGCTTTTCAATGCTATTGAAGAGTTCTTACAAGAGCGTACTGTTATTGTAATTGCTCATAGGCTTAGTACGGTTCAATCAGCAGATTATATCTATGTTTTAAGTGATGGTTCTATCGCTGAAGAGGGTAGTCCTAACGATTTACTTGAAGATGAGGGACACTATAGTAAGTTTGTAACAGCTCAGCATTAGACTTCTTATAAGAAGTCTATTAATTATTTTTATATTAAATTTCTGTTAAAATGTAAGTTATGCAAAAAATTATTTTTTTATTTTTTATTATCAGCTCCTTTATATCTGCTCAAATGAGTGAAGAGGTTTTGAAAAAGCAGGTAGTCTATTTTGAAAAGTTGGCATATTATGTTAAATGGCCAAAAGAGAAGTCAAATATAGACCCTCTAATAATAGGTATAATTGGCGACAATCCATATGAAGATTATTTAGATATTGCGTATGCTAATAGAGATGATAATAGACGAAGAGTTGTAATAAAAGAGATTATCTCACTTGATGAGATAAGTGAGTGCCATATGTTGTATATAGGAAAACTCAACTATTTTACTGTTGAAGAGATTGTTGATGCCTCTTATGGAGTTTTTTTAATCTCTCATACAGATGGCTTTGGTGAAAGAGGAGTACACTTAAACTACTACATACAAAATGATAGGTTGAAATTTGAGGTTAACCCTTACTCCTCTATTAAAAGTGCTATTAGAATTAATGCTAAGCTTATAAGGCTATCAAAAGTTGTTGGTACTCAATGAAAAATTTATCAATTAGAACTAAACTTATTGTATTAGTTATGGGTGTTATGTTACTCTCTCTTTTTAGTGCAACATGGCTAGAGTATATTCGTGTTGTTAGCTCATCTAAAGAACAGATGGTAGATAGATCGAAAATAACCGCAAATTTACTTGGAGACTTGAGTTTAGCTTATATGCTGTTTGATGATAAAATAGGTGCCAAAGAGGAGCTTAAAAAATTTGATAATTTTAAAAATGTGATATATGGTGGAATTTACGATAAGAATGGAAAAATATTTGCTTCATATAACTCTAAGGATAATACTTTAGAAGTTCCTAAAATAATCAGCCATAACTCAAAAGAGATTGTAGAGGATGGGGATATTTGGATAACTCAAATGCCTATTATTGAAAAGGGTGATTTACTAGCCTATATACAAGTTGCTTACTCTACAGAAAAATTAAAACAGATTAGAGATGAATTTATCTATTCTGTTTTAAAAATTATTTTAATAATATCTGCAATTGCATTGTTGTTAACAATTAAACTCCAAGAGTTCATTTACGCTCCAATAGTTAAACTTAGAGACAGTATGAAAGATATTACACTTAGTGGTAGATATGATATAAATCTTAAAAAATATGCTAATGATGAATTGGGTAGTCTGTATGATGGCTTTAATGCGATGATGAGACAACTGTTTATGAGAAAAAATGAGCTCTTAGATTTAAATAAGACATTAGAAAATAGAGTTGATACACGTACTAAAGAGTTACAAATATCTTTAGAAACGCTACAAAATACACAAGCTAAGATGATTGAAGCAGAAAAGATGGCAGCTTTAGGCGGGTTAGTTGCTGGAGTGGCACATGAAATTAATACACCAATTGGTTTAAGTGTTACAGGGATCACACATCTAAAAGATATGACAGATGGTCTAAAAAAACTCTATAATGCGAATGATATGAGTCAAGCTGATTTTGAAGGATATTTGCATACAAGTGTAGAGTTAAATCAGTCAATATATATTAACTTAAAAAGAGCTGCAGAGCTTGTTCAAAGTTTCAAAAAAGTTGCAGTTGATCAAAGCATTGAGGGTATGTATAGATTCGAATTAAAAGAGAGAATTGAGCATGTCATTATTAGTTTTAGAAGTAAATTTAAACAGACTAATATATCTATAAATTTAGATTGTGATAAGAATCTTGAAATTTTTAGCGATCCTGGTGCAATTGCTCAAATTTTTACAAATCTTTTGACAAATTCTCTGCTACATGGCTTTGATAAAAAAGATTTTGGAAAAATTGATATAAAAGTCTATAGCGATGGTCAAAATATCCATATTATATACAAAGATAATGGAAAAGGTATAGAAGAGAGTGTGTTACCTAAAATTTTTAATCCTTTTTTTACAACAAATAGAGAATTAGGTGGAACTGGACTTGGATTGCATATAATATATAATATTGTCAATTCTCAGCTTGGTGGAACAATTCAAGCTAAGTCTGTTTTTGGTGAGGGTGTTGAGTTTGAAATTATACTAAAACAAGAGAGGGATGTATGAGTTTAGAGAAAAAAGCTACACTTGTTGCTAGTAGTGTTGCAACGCTTTTAATTTTTGTAAAATTAATTGTTGGTATTGCTAGTGGCTCTGTAGCGGTTTTAGCATCTGCTATTGATTCAATGATGGATGTTGGAGTATCTCTTTTTAACTATTTTGCTCTGCAAAACTCTGAAAAAGAGGCAGATGAGCAGTTTAACTATGGACGTAGTAAAATAGAACCTATAGCTTCTGTAATTGAAGGTGTTGTAATTACAATATCTGGATTATATATATTATATGCTTCTGTAATAAAAATTATTGATAAACATACAACTGTTTATGTTGAAGAATCAATAGGAATAATGATTTTTTCACTTCTCATTACAGCACTATTAGTTGTCTATCTTGGAAAAGTAGCAAAAAAAACTGGAAATATGGTTATAAAAGCTGATGCACTTCATTATAAGACAGATGTTTTATCAAATGGTGCTATTGTAATCTCATTAATAGTTGTACATTTTAGTGGCTTACATCTAGTAGACGCACTAATGGGTGTAGCTATTGCTATTTATGTGATATATTCAGCTTATGAGCTTATCTATGATGGAGTTTTAATGCTAATGGATGCATCACTTGAAGATGAGAGTGTCGAGGAGATTAAGAATATTTTATCAACTTCAGATATAACAGATTACCATTGGCTAAAAACAAGAAAATCTGGTAAAGATAATTTTGTAACTGTACATCTTGTTTTTCACGTACAGATTTCTCTCCTTGACGCACACAAAGTCTCAGATGATGTTGAAGGAAGAATTAGAAAAATAGATAGTAACTCAAGATGGCACTTTGCGATACATTTAGATCCATATGATGATTCAGAGATTAATGAAGAAGATGCCTATTATGATGGTGATTGATAAATTATTTTAAATATACTTTCTATAACGCAGTGTTAATTATGTACTACAAATATGCTCTGCATAGTGGTTTATTAGTGGTGTAATCTCTTCCATATTCTCTGCATCTATTAAAGATTCCCATAGCTGAGGATCAAAAATTTCTGTGTCGTATCGTATGGTAGCTGTTGCTAAGATAGCATTTATTTTTACACTCTTTAGTCCACAAATTTTTGTTGGAAGTGCTTCAATCTCACGAAGTGTAATCCCAATCTCTTCATTTATAATTGAACGGTCTATTTTCAAGTTTAGTTTTCCATTTTTATGGTTCACTATCTTAAAAAATTTTGTAACATTATTAATCTCTTCTGTTGTAATCATCTCAAAATAATATCATAAACTTATGCTAGAATGTAACAAATTTTTTCAGGGTATATAATGGATAATGGATATTTACTAAGTATTGATGCTGGGACTGGAAGTATTCGGGCAATTATATTTGATTTAGATGGTAATCAAATTGGTGTCTCGCAACGTGAGTGGACGCATATTAGCGAAGAGGGTGTTACTAACTCTATGGGTTTTGATGCTCTTAATAACTGGTCATTAGTTGTTTCATGTATAAAAGATGTATTAGCTGAGACTAAAGTTTCTGGTGAGAATGTTCTTGGAATTAGTGCAACTAGTATGCGCGAGGGAATAGTTCTTTATGATGAAAATAAAAATGAGTTATGGGGAGTTGCTAATGTTGATGCACGCTCTTTTGCTGAAGTTAGTGAGTTAAATAGCAAATATCCATATTTAGAAAAAGAGTTTTACGATATAAGTGGTCAAACTTTTGCACTTGGTTCACTACCTAGGCTTATGTGGGTAAAAGAGAACCGCCCTGAAATTTATGAAAAAACAGAATATATATCTATGATTAGTGATTGGGTTTTGGCGAGGTTAAGTAATGTTATCGCAACTGATCCTTCAAATGGTGGTACATCTGGAATATTCTCTTTAAGTAGACGTGATTGGGAACCATCGATGGCTTCAAAAGTTGGTATTAAAGATAATATTTTTCCTAAAGTATATGAAAGTGGTGAGAAAATTGGTGGTGTTACAAAAGAGGTAGCAGTAATTACTGGACTTAAGGAAGCTACACCTGTTGTTATGGGTGGTGGTGATGTACAACTTGGAAGTGCTGGTCTTGGCGTTGTAAATGCAGGTGATGTGGCAATTTTAGGTGGGACATTTTGGCAACAGATTGTAAATATGCCAAATAGTGAAACAGACCCCGCAATGCAGATTAGAATTAACCCACATGTAATAACTGGCATGAGTCAAGCTGAGGGGATTACATTCTTTAGTGGTATGGTAATGAGTTGGTTTAAAAATAATTTTTACAGTGCAGAGAGTTATGAAAAAATGGAAAGTGACGCTTCTAAAATTCCTGTCAGCTCACATGGTATTATTCCAATATTTTCAGATGCAATGAATTATGGACGCTGGATTCACGCTGCACCATCTTTTTTAAATTTACCACTTGATGAGAACATAGATGTACGTGCATCTATGCTTCGTTCAATTCAGGAAAACACAGCAATTGTCTCAAACATTAATTTACAAAGAATTGCTAAGTTTACAGGTATTAAACTACAAAGTATAACTTTTGCAGGTGGAGCATCAAATAGTGGATTATGGGCACAAATTTTAGCAGATGTTACAGGAGTTAAAGTAAGAGTACCTCGTGTTATAGAAGCAACAGCACTCGGTGCTGCATTTGCTGCTGGTGTTGGTGCAGGAATTTATGAAAGTATTGCAGATGTTGCATCTAAGCTTGTTGTTTTTGAAAAAGAGTATGAACCAAATATTGCTAATTATGATGTTTACAAAAAACAGGCAGAGGTTTGGAAAAAAGCTTATGATGCTCAGATGAAATTAGTTGATGATGGTGTTACAGTACCGATGTGGAAAGCACCAGGACTGTAACATAGAATAAATTTTACTTAGTCTCTAAAAAACTTCCCATGTTTATGTATGCACCTGGATATGTGCCTGGAAGCTGTAGTGTACGTGATACTTTTAAGCTTGTCATATCAAGTTCGTAGAATACACCATCAGTGCTTGCAACAGAATAGAAGTACTTCTCATCAAAACTATGTCCTGATGTGTGTGCTTGTAGACGCTGACCAGTACTAGTTGTATCTGCATTTGCAACAGTTACATTTCCTAAAACAACATTTTTAGTTGCATCTGTTACATTGACAACTGTTACGAATGTATCGTAATGGTTAGTAATTACAGCCTTTTGAGAATGTTTTAAAAATGAGATATGTCCAGCACCAGTTCCTGCACTAAATTTATCTACTTGAGTTAAGGTAGCAATGTCATATACATAAACATTTCCGCTGTGAGTTGGTAAGTAAATGTATTTGCCATCTGGTGATAATGTGCCAGCATGGTGAGCTCCAATTGCCTCAGTTTTATCTGCATGTACAATAGCAGTTTGTGTTAATGTGTTATTGCTGTCAATTGTAAACTTAAGAATTCCAGGACCCTGAGTATCACTACCCTCCATAATGGCAAAATAGGTACCATTTCCAGTACTTTGGTCTAAATCACCAGCCATGGGACTATCATGAATAACATGATGTACAGCTGTTGCAGTACTTAATGAGTTTAAAATATTTTCACTATCTTTATCATAAAGATTTATAGTTTTATTTACTCTATCAATAAGCATTATCCTATCGTTATCCATTAACCATTCAGGATGTCCGGTTGCCAGTGATCCACCAAATTCAGATGAAGCTACTGCCGTTTCACTATCAATTCCGTAAGATCTAATAACGGTATGTGTGGTAGCATCAATCAAAGACATCATTGGTTTATTATTTCCACTAACTAGAATGTAATCTTTCACATGTTTGTTTTGACGTACAGTAGAACGAGGCTTAAATGGTAAATTAATTGTAGTAAGTATTTTGTCGCCATTAGTCAAATCTATAACATCCATAGTAGTGTCTTTACGATTTAGTGAGTAACCAATTTGTGTTGTACTAAATTTGTCACTTACAACATCCATTCCATAAGGACCAGTTACATCAATACCACTACCATTTACTTCTATAGTGGCACTTAATGACATAGTATCTACGTTAATATCATATATATTTCTTGAATTGTAATCACCATAAAATGCGCGTAAACCGTAATCTCTTACACTATTTTGTGAAGCATTCGTATCTGTTGGTTTATTTACAGCATTATTTGTAATTGATAATTGAAACTGAACTGGTGCATAAATCCATAATCCCTCAAGTGGCTTAACTTTTGTTGCACCACTCTGTTTCATACTATCACCATACTTACTCATAGTTGTTGAAGTCCAATTTTTATTTGTTGTACTATATGTATAAATTTGAGCTCCATCAGCTTCTGCTGGAAGTAAGTTTACTATATCTGTCTCTTGGGTTACAGATAATCCAATTAGGTTCCATCCTTTTACAAGTGTAGCTGTTGCTGTATTTGTAGTAGCAGATAAACCTGCACCTGGACCTGCTGCTAATAATAGTGATGTTACTGCTGATAATGCAGATATTGCAATTAACTTATTTATAGTTTTCATGATATTGCCTTTTTGTTTTTATGTAGGAAGTATTACAAAGAAGAGTTAGTGATTAGTTAGTTCGAATATTTTATCTGTATTGCAATACAATATCATTTTTTAAAGGTTATGTAGATGTATTTAACAAGTGAGAGTGAACATGAGTATCGTTTTGGTAATCGTGGACCAAAATATTTAACAAAAGGACCTAATGTTGATGCTGGTGTGGTTGTAATTACTGCTGGTGAGAATCATCCATGCCATAGGCATGAACATCAAGAGGAATCATTTTTAGGTTTAGAGGGCGAATGTGCTGTTTATGTAAATGGTGAAAAAGTTTTATTAAAAGCTGGAGATTATTTAAGGTGTGAACCAGGAGATGCACACTACTTCTCAAATGAGAGCAGTAGTGACTTTAAAGCAATGTTTTGTAAAGCTCCCCATTTAGATTTTAAAGATAGTGTCTATATAGATTGGAAACCAGGGGAAGAGTTTAAAAAAATAGAATAGAAATATAGTATATATGAATAATAAGGGTTTTTAAAGTTTAAAATAGTACAATTCTCACAAAACTAAACAAGGATTACATTATGGCTAAGCCAGTAACATTAACAAACTCAAATTTTGCAGATACAATCAAAGAAGGCGTTACATTGGTTGATTTCTGGGCACCTTGGTGTGGACCATGTCGTATGATTGCTCCTGTAATTGAAGAGTTAGCAGAAGAGTATGATGGAAAAGCTGGAATTTGTAAAGTAAATACAGATGAAGAGCAAGAGATTGCTATTCAATATGGTATCCGTTCAATTCCTACACTTATCATCTTTAAAGATGGTCAAATTGCTGATCAAATGATTGGTGCAGCATCTAAGCAAGTATTTGCTCAAAAACTAGACGCTCTACTGTAAGCAAAGTGTTTTTAGGTTTAGTTTATGAAACCTAAACAAGTTGTACAACCCAGACGACGTAGCATCTTTTCAGTTGGTACGTTGTTTGCCTCTTTTTTTGGCGCAGCAATGGTTGCTAGTGCTTTTGCATATTTTAACTACAAGTTTTCAGAATATAAATTTATTAATTTTAATGAGTGGATTTATTACACTCAAAAAGATATTTTTGTTCCATCAGAGGAACGCTACATGGTTCTTTTTTATAGCTCAAAAATGGGACAAGATGAAAAATTTATAAATGAACTTAAACCTGAATATCCACTATTGGCGATTGATATGTACCAACAAGAGTTTGAAAACAGTCAAAATACCAAATATTTACGAACAGGAACAAACACTTTACTTAAAACAATTCAGAGATTTAATATTTATCAAGCACCTACTGTTTTTATTATAAAGAGATTCAAAGATAGTCTTTATAAACAAGATAGTATGATACAAAAACTGGAAAATCTAGCACAACTTAAGGGTGATAATTAAATGGATAAATTAGACTTAGCAATTATTGGCGGTGGCCCTGCTGGACTAACTGCTGGACTTTATGCTACTAGGGGTGGACTTAAAAACGTTGTTATGTTTGAAAAGGGCATGCCAGGTGGTCAGATTATGAATAGTAGTGAGATAGAGAACTATCCTGGTGTTCCTGAAGTTAAAAGTGGGATGGATATGATGTCTGTTTGGCCTGAACAGTGTATGCGTTTTGGACTCAAACATGAGATGTTAGAAGTTATTAAAGTAACTAAAGAGGGTGATACTTTTACAATCCATCTAGGAGATGGCACAACACAAGAAGCTTTAAGTGTTCTTGTTTGTACTGGAAGCACTCCTAAGCGTGCTGGTTTTAAAGGTGAGGGTGAGTTATTTGGTAAAGGTGTTAGTACTTGTGCTACATGTGATGGCTTTTTCTATAAAGGTAAAGAGGTTGCTGTAATTGGTGGTGGAGATACTGCTTTAGAAGAGGCAATATATTTAGCTGCTATCTGTTCAAAAGTATATTTAATTCACAGAAGAGATAAATTTCGTGCAGCTCCTAGTACACTAGAGAGAATTGAAAAAACTGAGAATATTGAGCTTATTTTAAGTGCTAAGCCTGATGAAGTTTATGGTGATGCTATGGGTGTTACTGGTCTGAAGGTTGAACTTGATGATGGATCGATTCGTGATTTAAATATTCCTGGTGTATTTGTTTTTGTCGGTAATGACATTAATAATCAAACTTTAATGCAAGAAGATGGAAGCTCGTTATGTGAACTAAACGAATATGGTGAAGTTGTAGTTGATATAAAAATGAATACTTCAACTGCTGGACTTTATGCTGCAGGTGATATGAGAGTAGATGCTGCAAAACAGGTTGTATGTGCAGCAGCAGATGGAACAGTAGCAGCTCTTCAAGCTTTAGATTATGTAGATAAATTAAAAAACGAGTAGGATATTTAATGATAAGAGTTGGAGTATTTGGAGCATCGGGACGAGTTGGTAGATTAATTGTAGATCATCTACGTGAGCATGATGAACTAGCCTTGTCTAGTGTTTATGTTAGAAATGAGCTTAATTTTGCAATTGATCACTCTGTTTTAGTTACAAACGATATGAAAACATTCATAGGAAGTTGTGACATAATAATAGATTTTTCTCTACCTGATGCTATGGAGAAACTCCTAGAAACAGCATTAGAGGTCGGTGGTCGTCCAATAGTAATTGGAACAACAGGGTTGAGTACTCATCAAAAGAACCTTTTAATAGAGGCTTCAAGTAAAATGCCAATACTTTACGCTACAAATATGTCTATGGGTGTTGCACTACTTAATCAGTTAGTAGCGTCAGCTTCAGCAAAATTGAGAGACTTTGACATTGAAGTTGTCGAGATGCATCATCGTTATAAAAAAGATGCTCCAAGTGGTACAGCTTTAACACTTGCTGATAGTGCAGCACGTGCAAGAGGTCTTGATTTAGATACAGTGCGCACTAGTGGGCGAAATGGTGATATAGGTGAACGAAGTAGTGATGAAATTGCTGTAATGGCGCTTCGAGGTGGTGACATTGTAGGACGGCATACTGTTGGTTTTTATAACGATGGAGAGTTTGTGGAACTTTCGCATACTGCAACAAGTAGAGACACTTTTGCAAAAGGTTCAATAAGAGCTGCTTCGTGGTTAGTAAATCAAGAGAATGGTTTGTACGATATTAAAGATTGTTTGGGGATATAGTGAGAGAAGATATAAATGAAAAATGCGCCGTTGTAGGTGTTTATAACCATCCAGATGCGGCTAATTTAGCCTATTATTCACTATTTAGTATGCAGCATCGTGGTCAAGAGGCTGCTGGTATTACTAGTAGTACTGGTAAAAAGCTGATTACCATTAAAGATAGAGGTTTAGTTTCACAAGTTTTTGATAGTCAAAAGCTAGAAACACTAAAGGGCGATGTTGCAATTGGTCATACTCGTTACTCAACAGCAGGTGATGACTCAATTTTAGATGCACAACCTGTTTATGCACGTTATGAGCTTGGTGAGATGGCAATCGCACATAATGGTAATTTTACAAATGCACAAGAGGTTCGTGATGAGTTAATTAAGCGTGGTGCGATTTTTCAGACCTTTATGGATACTGAAAATCTTATTCACTTAATAGCTAAAAGTGAAAAGAAAGATTTAATTGATCGTATCGTAGATGGTATTGGTAAAGTTAAAGGGGCATATTCTCTAATTTTTACAGATCATACTACAATGTTTGCAGCGCGTGATCCTCATGGCTTTAGACCTCTTAGCTTAGGACGTGTTGGTGAAAATGGTTATGTTGTTGCAAGCGAGACTTGTGCTTTTGATTTAATTGGTGCAAAATTTGTACGAGATATTCGTCCAGGTGAACTTCTAATTTTTGAAGATAAAAAACCACCACGCTCTATTCAGTTAGAAGAACCTACTCCTCATCACTGTATTTTTGAGTATGTATATTTTGCAAGACCAGATAGTACTATCTTTGGTGAAAATGGGTATTTAACACGAAAAAGAATGGGTGAAGAGCTATCAAAAGAGAAACCAGTTGAAGCTGATATGGTTATTCCAGTTCCAGATAGTGGTCTTCCAGCAGCACTTGGTTACTCACAAGAGAGTGGGATACCTTTTGAACTTGGAATTACAAGAAATCACTATGTTGGGCGTACTTTTATAGAGCCTACTCAAAAGATTAGAAATTTAAAAGTAAAATTGAAATTGAATCCTATTAAGGAGCTAATTAGAGGTAAGCGCCTGATTGTGATTGATGACAGTATTGTACGGGGAACAACAAGTCGTCAAATTATACGAATGTTAAAAGAAGCAGGTGCAGCAGAAGTTCATATGCGAATTAGCTCTCCCCCTACTACTGACCCATGTTATTATGGAATTGATACTCCTGAAAAAAGTGAGTTAATTGGTTCTAACTTAGATGTTGATGCAATTTGTGAATATATAGAAGCTGATTCACTAGCGTATCTTTCAATTGATGGATTGGAACGTAGCGTTCCTTCTAATCTTACATACTGTAAAGCTTGTTTTGACGGAAATTATATCCTTTAGTACCCAAAAGGGTAAAACTCGGCAACTATTAACATACGGGAGCTACTTGCGCGAAAAAATTGGCGCTAAGACCTATAAAGTTCCTGTAAGTATCTCTGGCTTTACATGCCCAAATATTGATGGTAGTGTAGCTCGTGGTGGATGTACATTTTGTGAAAATGAGTCATTTAGTCCATCATTGAACAAAGTTCAGCCATTAAAAAAGTTCTATCTGAATCTAGAATCTAAAGAGAACCCATATCTTGATAAACAGTTAGAGCAGCTAAAGTTACAGTTTGAAGCACTTACTCCAAAGCTTAGAAGAAATAATAAAGCTGAAAAATTCTTAGTATATTTTCAATCATTTACAAATACATATGCACCATTTGAGACTCTAAAAGCACTATATGAACGCGCTTTAGAGTTTGAAGATGTTGTTGGGTTAAGTATTGGAACTAGAAGTGATAGTATCACTGAAGGGACACTGCAGTATTTAGCAGAACTTTCGAAAAAACATGAAATTTGGGTTGAGTATGGGATACAGTCTGTTTATGATAAAACACTAGAGAGAATTAATCGCGGACATGATTCTGCTAATGTTGAGAAGTGGATAAAACGTTCAAAAGAGTTAGGTATAAATGTTTGCGGACATGTAATATTTGGTTTACCAGAAGAGAATGAAGAGATGATGCTTCATACTATGCAAAAAGCAATTGAATGGGGTATTGACTCTATTAAAATTCATTCTCTTTATGTAATGGAACGAACTGCTTTAGCAAATGAGTATGCACAGGGTATTTTTAGTCCAATAGATGAAGAGAGTTATATTGAAGTTTTAGTAAAAGCGGTAAAGATGCTTCCTGAAAATGTAAGTATACAGCGACTAAGTGCAGGAATTAACGATAAAAGCTTATTGGATCCTCCTTGGTGCAAGGATAAACAAAAGAGTATGACAAACATCCGTCGCGCTTTAGAAGCAGCTGGAATGAAGTATTAGAAACAATATAAGATGTAATTTAATAACGCCAAAGAATATTTTGATGTCTCTTTTTGTCGCTATTTTCTTTCATATTAAGGCGACAACTGTGTAAGCCCTGTATAGCTTCGTTAAAACTTGAAAAGATATTCTCTTCAGATACTAATTCAGGAATAAGCTTGATATTTTTTAACATATCTTTTGGTTGAACTTGGATTTCACTGAGTGCAACAGTAATTTCTTTTTTATGTAGTTCTAAAATAGCATCTTCAATAGCATACATACCAGATTGGTCAATAGTTGGGACATTATGCATTCTAAATATAACAATACTTACATTTGGCAACTCTTTCATCATCTTTTTAAAGTGTGCTGTAAAACCAAAAAAGATTGGACCATCAAAATGTTGAATATATACCTGATTTTTAATATCATCAGGTATATTCTTTTCATCATCTTTGAGGTCAATTTGATGAAAGTCATCTAGTAGTGTAGAGCTTACAGCTTTTGCCTCTGCATTGTCTCCCATCTGTTTCATAAAAAGAAGAGATGCTAGAACTAAACCAATAGCCACTGCTTGAAGTAAATCTACAAAAACAGTCATTAGAACTACAATAATCATTACAACTACATCAGCGCGTGGCACACGGGTAATATGTTTTATACCTTTGTAGTCAATAATACCAATTCCTACAGTTATTAAGATACCTGATAAGACAGGAAGTGGAATAAGCTTGGCATAATCACCAGCACCAAGTAACACCACGATAAGGACTATAGAATGTATTACACCAGATAATCTTCCTCGCCCACCGGCTTGAATATTAACAACTGTACGCATTGTTGCACCTGCACCAGGTAGACCACCAATTAATCCAGCTAACATATTTCCTAAACCTTGACCGATTAACTCTTTATTTGAATTATGTTGTGTTTTTGTCATGTTGTCTGCAACAACTGAAGTTAGAAGTGAGTCAATAGCACCAAGTGAAGCTAAAGTAAGTGCAGGTATTATCATTACCATTGGATGGTGCCAATCCATACCAAGTAGAGTATCTACATGTATATCAGGTAGCCCTTTTGGAATATCACCAATTATTGATACATTTAAATCAAGAAGTGTTGATGTAATAGAAAGAGTTAAAAGTGCAACTAATGTAGATGGAACTATTTTTGTAACTCTTGGAAAAAGATATATGATAGCTATGGTTGCAGATGCAAGAATTACTGCGTGTATATTAATATTATTAGAAATTGTAAGAATATTTGAAAATATATCTAATATATTTGGTGGTGAACTCATTCCAAAAAATGGAAAAATCTGCATCATTACTATGATAATGCCTATACCACTCATAAAACCAGATATTACAGGATATGGCATATATTTTATATATTGACCAATATGAGATAAACCCATAATTACCATAAATATACCAGCTAGAACAAAGGTTGCTATAATTGTTCCAATGGCAGCTTCTATAGAGCCATAAATTGCAATTTCACCTGCAATGATTGCAGAGGAGACAACAGTCATTGGACCAGTTGGACCAGATATTTGTGTTTTAGTTCCACCAAATAGTGCAGTTAAAAACCCTAAAGCAATTGCTCCATACAAGCCCGCTATTGCTCCCATACCAGATTGTACGCCAAAAGCTAAAGCAAGCGGTAGGGCGACAATCGCTGCTGTAACACCACCAAATATATCACCAGATAGATTTTTTGAACTTATCACATCAAATCCTTGTATCAGTAGTATATCTTAAGCTTTAAAATAAATAGTGTCACTATTACTCAATCTTTAAAATTATATAGCTGATGCCATTAGCATGTTAACGGTGATTGAAATTACTGTTAAATCTTTTTTGTCACTCTCTTTAAAAATATCAATCTGCTCTTCAATTTCTTCAAATGATGGATTGCCATTTGCAATGTAATTTTCAAATGCCATATTAGCACTTTCATCATGTCTTTGGAAGTTTAAAACTTTGTGAGTGTAATGAACAACAATATACTCTATAAATTGACGAAGTTGGCGTCTCATCTGTCTTTCATTTGAATCTTGAATAACTAAAGTATTTAGGCTGTCTAAAATTTCAAGAATGCTAAATCTATTTATTACAAGATAGAAAAGTCCAGCAATATCAGTAAGCGTATGTGAATTACTCTCTTTTATACTAATTGCTGCAATTGCAAACCTTAGATAATCAAGTGCCGCAAAGAAGTGATTAAAGTCATCTTTACCCTCTACTATTTCTGTGATATTGTTTGGCAGGTAAGTCTTAAGTAGTTCAAACAGCTCATCTCTATAATCTAATATATAACTAGCATCTATTTGGTGCTCGCTAAGATATTTTACCATCCAGTTCGTAGAGAATAAAAGAGCATCTTCTACTTCAAACAGTAAGTCATACTGCTTTTGTGTTTTTATTTGGTAATCATTTCTGAAAATTTCAAATCGTATATCATTTGCACCAAAGAGACGATTACTAATAATGTAAGATTTAATTTTTGTTATGAATTTATCTTTACCCAATTTCTCATAATCGCTTAAAAACATTGTACCTTGAAAATTAATGATTTTATCTGCAATGTATGTAGCGATAATTTCATTCTTAAGTGGGTGTGCACTTATCTCATTTTTATAAATTGCACTAAATGATTTAGGAAAATATTTGTCAAGGTAAGTTTGAGCAAATGGCTCATTTATAAGATTACTATCTAGTAGTATATTTTTAACAAAAATTTTAGAGTATGATAACAAAGAGGCAAGTACTGGGCGAACTATGCTTCCTTTTGTAGTTATAATATCATTTATATTTTCATTTTTTGGTATGAAGAAATCTTTTCTTATAAAGTGAGTTATATTTTTTTCAAGTACCTCAATTGATCGTTCAAATTCATGGAGCTTCTCTTTAGAACGATTTACTTCCAGTGATATTGCAAGAGCTTGGTTGTAGTTATCCCAAAGAACCATATTCATAGTCTGTTCAGTTAAATTCTTAAGTGTAACCTCTTTATCTTCTTGTTTTAGCATCCCTTTGTCACTAATGATATTTAGTAAAATTTTTAAGTTTACTTCATGATCTGAAATATCTACTCCTGCTGAATTATCTATTCCATCGAGATTTAATCTACCACCATGTTTTGCATACTCAATACGAGCACGTTGAGTGAATCCTAAGTTTCCACCTTCACATACAGAGTAGGCTTGAAGCTCAGAAGCATCTATACGAACACCCTCATTTTGCTTATCTCCTAGTTCAATATTGCTCTCATCTGAACTTTTAACATATGTACCAACACCACCATTAAAAAGAATATCAACTTTTGATTTCAATAATTCTTGAGCTAGCTCTTCACCACTAAGTGTTTTACGTGTTGTTCTAATTATTTTTTTCATCTCAGGTGTGATTGTAATTGATTTAGCATCACGCTGAAAAACACCACCACCTTTACTTATTTTTTTAGTATCATATTGAGACCAAGCACCACTTTTTGCTGTAAAAAGTCTTGTACGTTCATCATATGCTGCTTTTGTATCTGGATTTGGGTCAATGAAAATTTCTCTATGGCTAATTGCGCCAAGAAGTTTAAAGTGTTCACTAAGAAGTACTCCATTACCAAATACATCACCATTCATGGAACCAATACCAACCATAGTAACACTCTCTTCGTAGAAGTTGACCCCTTTTTCTATGAAGAATCTCTGAACGGATTTAAAAGCTCCTTTTGCTGTGATTCCAAGATCTTTGTGACTGTACCCATTGCTACCACCACTAGCAAATGCGTCACCCAACCAAAATCCACGCTTAATTGCAGTTTGATTTGCAATATCACTCATGGCAGCAGTTCCCTTATCAGCAGCTACAACGAAATATGTATCATCGTCATCATATGCAACTATGTCAGGATTTTTAACTACCTCTGTCCCTTTTTTATTATCAACAAGGTCTAGTAGATTGTTAATAAAATTTATATAAAAACCTTTAAATATCTCTTTTGTAATATCTTTTTTATCTTTTCTAATTACAAATGCACCCTTAGCACCATCTGGAACGATAATAGAGTTTTTACCCTCTTGTGTAATCATCAATGACTTTACCTCTTCACGGTAATCATCATGTCTTTCACTCCAGCGAAGTCCACCGCGACTAACTTTTGTCATTCTTAGATGCAACCCACTAAATTGTGGATTATATACAAATGACTCAATATTTGGTTGTAGTCCTTTGAGGTTTTCGCTGTAAGTTTTTGTATCAATTTTAAAGGCAATTGTGTCTTTGTTAAAAAAGTAGTTAGTTCTAGTAACATTTTTTAGCATTTCATATGTTAGTTTTAAAATTCTATCATCTGTTACAGATGGAATATTTTTGATTCCCTCTTCAATTTTTTGACTCAACTCTTTCATAAGTAAATCACGTTTGGGTTGAGTTGGTCTAAATTTTGTTAAGAAATAATCTAAAAATTGGCGTGTTATGCCATGATTCTTTTTGATGGCATCTATAAAAGTTTTTTCATTAATCAATACAATTGACTGGTTCATGTACTCTATAATCGCGCGAAGAAGAAGGACCTCTCTAACAGAGATATTTTGTAGATAAATCAAAGAAAATAGACGACACTTTGAGAAAAGTAGACCTCTCATAGCTTCACTCATAACATGTACAATATTCTCTTTAGCATTTTCAAGAAGTAAAAAGTCAGGAATATCTATGTTAAAACGGTTTATATAGACTGTTGTATCAGAACGTTCTAAATTGAATGTAACTTCATCAATAATATTAAATCCAAAATCATCAAGGATTGGAGTGACTTCAGATAGATAAATTTGTCTCAAAGAGTATAGTTTTATATTTGGTTGATCATCTTTTGAAGATATTTCAACTACTACAGATTCTTTCACGATCTGTTCATAAAGTTCTTCAGAAATTTTTACATCTTCTGGAGTTAATAACTGAGCACAAACGGCATGAAAGTCTTCACTATTGGGCATAAAAAACCTTTGTATAAAAAAATTGAATAATTATAATCTAATAGAGTTAGAATAAGCTTTTATTATGTAGTAAAGAGAAGAATTTATTAAGAGCTCGTTTTGAAGATGGGTTTATTTGGTATTTGATTAGCTCTAAGTATGATTTAACCTCTTTAATGGAGATGCCATTTTTTATTGCAGCACTACGCAAAATATATGTTGGAATCTTTACATTTGAATTTGCAAATTTATTTGCTGTTTTTGCAAATTTTTTATTTGGTTTATGACAACATAATCTAGCAAAAACAAATGGTAATTTATATTTTTTATACCACTCTTCTGCCAAGTCAATATAGTTACTGTTTTTAAGCGCATATCGCAAGGCTTTATCGCCAATTAGAACTTCGCCACTAAGACCTAAAATATTAGCTAGTGCATTTGAACTAGCTGATTCTTTGTCTATTTTATTATTACCAGGGATTAATATTACACTTAAAACTTTTTTATTTGCAATAATACCTACATCTTGACAGTGTTGAGAACGTGAGGCTATGCTAGATATAAATGCAGCATCAATTTTTCTAGCCTTATAGTCACTATTTATCTGTGAGGGTACACCTTTTTTATAATTAAGCGCGGCTAACTCTTTTGAGTGCCGTAATGAGCGTTTCATATAAACATAAAATGGAAGTAAGTTTAAGTAGTCAATTTTGCCAAAAAGCAAAGAGAACCTTTTTTTAAAATTGTATCTTTATTATTATTATTTTAGTCTTTAAATTCCACTCTGTTACGACCATTTGCCTTTGCTTGATACAATGCAACATCTGCACGTTTTATTAGCTTCTTTTTATTATCTAGTGAGTGTTCACTTGCTACTCCAATACTAACCGTTACAACACCAACATTTTCAGTAGTAAAACTAGAGATAGCAGTACGAACTCTTTGTGCAACCTCAATAGCATCATCTTTTGTAGCTTGTGGCAATAAAACAATAAACTCTTCACCACCATATCTACCAAGTATATCACCATCTCTTAGTTGAAGTTCAATAGTTTTTGCAACTCTACGCAAAATTTCATCACCAGCTTGATGTCCATGCTTATCGTTTACTTTTTTAAAATAATCTATATCAATCATCATCAAAGATATTGGCATACGATATTTATGTGCTATTTTTATAGCTTTTGTACACTCATTTTCAAATTTCTTTCGATTAAATATTTTAGTAAGAGGATCAATGTGAGAAGCTTTTTTCCATGCTAGTGACTCCTCTTGTATTTGAGTTATATCTGTAAATGTAGCAAGGTAGTGCTTTTTTTCTTCATCAAATAATACTACTGAAACATTAAAATAGTACTCTTCATTATCTTTTAGCATTACTACTTTATGTTGAGTATCGAGATTATTAATTACTGTATCTATCCAGTCCATATTGTGTTCAGATTGTAAAAAATGTTTACGATTAATAAAGGCATCAGAAATACAAAAACCATTGTTACTAAGAGCTTTTAAACTTTTTTTATTAAAAAAATCAAGAAGAGTTTGATTGCAAAGATGGATTTCCTTTTTACCTATAATTAATATCATATTTTTTTGTAAATCTAACAGTTTTTGGAGATAACGTTTCTGTTTGGTAAGTGCGTGTTCTTTATCAATCAAGTTTCTATAAAAAGATATTTTATTTAGAAGTTGAGCATCATCAAAAGGTTTTGCTAAATAGTCAATTGCTCCTTTTTCGTAACCTAGTTTTATAAAAGCTTCTGTTGTATATATAGCAGAGATAAAAATAATAGGTGTATCTTTTGTTTTTTTATTTTTTTGTACAAAATCTGCTACTTCAAAACCATCCATTCCAGGCATCTGTACGTCAAGTAAGATGAGATCAACTCTGCTTTTTAAGAGAATTTCTAACGCTTTTACTCCATTTAATGCTTGGACTACATCTATGTTGTCTAATTGTTTAAGTACACTCTCTAGTGTGAAAAGATTAGCTTCATGGTCATCCACACATAAAATACGAAATTTCACTATATTACCTTTTGGTAGACTTTAAAATTACTATCTACTAATCTAAATAGCTTATCAAAGCCATTTATCATTGCAGTCTCACTCCTAGATAGAACTAAAAATCCATCAATTGAGAGTGAATCATAAAAGAGCTGCAGTGTTTTTGCTTGCAGTGAGAATTCAAAATAGATTAACACATTACGACAAAATATTATCTCAAATTGATTAAATCTCGTATCTGTAACTAAATTGTGTGAGAAAAATAGTGTATTTTTATTCAATTCATTTTTAACAGATAAAAAGTTTCCAATTTTATCAAAGTATCTCTCTATATTTGCTTCTCCGCCTGAAGTTATGTAGTTATTTTGTGCAGTTTGTACATCTTTAAATGAGTAGAAGGCATTTTTCCCAATATCAAGAACATACTGGTTAAAGTCTGTCGCATATATTAATGATTTATTTAACATATTCATCTCTTTTAACAAGATAGCAATAGTATATGCCTCTTGTCCAATTGAACATCCTGCACTCCATATATTGATATGTTTATAGTTAGATAGGCTATGTAGTACATTATCACGTATAAATTTTAATGTATCAGGTTCTCTGAAAAATGAAGTTACATTAATAGAAAGATTAGCAAATAGTTTTTGAAACAGTTTTTTATCATTTAAAACAGTATGTACAAAATGGCTGTAATTGGTAAAGTTGTTCTCTTGCATTGTATTGGTGATTCTACGATTAACACTATCTTGAGAGTAATTGGTAAAATCATATCCATATCTATTTTCAAGGGCTTCTAAAAATGGCAGTAGCTCATTTGAGTTATGTATAATGTTAAATGCATTTTTTATATACTCTATTATCTCTTTCATATTAAACAGAAAATCAAATTCCTTAGTTTTAAGTGCAGATTCAACCATAGATTTAGCACGACAATCATTTGGATCTAAAATAATAATTTTAGATTTATGTTTTTTAAGCTCCTTTAACTTCTTACTTCCATCAGACCCATTTCCACACAATAAAATAGCTAATAGCGACGATTTATACTGTGTTGCTAGTGATTCAAATAGTAAATCAATTGATGGTTTAGCATAAGAGAAGTGTGGATTGTCATTTAAGATAAGAGCTCCATTTTTAATAAGTAAATGGCGTTCAGGAGGTGCTACATAAATTATGTTTTTTTCAACTTTCATACCATTTGTTGCATAAATTATCTTTTTATCTGTTCGTTCAGATAAGAAAGATGCAAGATTAATAAGTGGACTAGGTGCATGGTGCAATAGAATAAAAACAATCTTTTGTTCCATTGCAATATGTAAAATTAGTTCAATTATTTTATCTAAACTATCTTCAGAACCTCCAATCACGAGAACATCATGTAGTACATTATCATGTTTGTCATTTGGATCAAAAGTAGTTTTATGTTTAATACTCAGTTCATGAAAGTATTTAGAAAGTAGCTTATTACTTACGCCAATTAAAGATTTGTACTCTTTATTTTGTGTAAGCATTATTAAACGTTCGATGACATTATGAGGAATCATATTAATTTGAAAAAAATTAATTTTATAATTTTGTTCATCTTCTGTTAGGTCTAAAAATATTTTAGTTCTTTTTTTAGTAAAATTTGCATTAATATTAATAATTGTAAATATACCCTCTTTATAAGATGTCATAAAGAGCGTTTTGTAATCCAGCCATGAACCATATTGACTAAAACAGTATAGTTTATTGGTTTGGAAAGGTAATCATCTGCTCCAGCATCAAGACAATTTTGGCGCTCATCTTTCATAGCTTTAGCAGTAACTGCGATGATTGGTATATGTTTTAGGTGTGATACTTCACGTATCTCTTCAATAGCCTCATATCCATCTAGTTTTGGCATCATAATATCCATTAAAATAGCATCTATCTCTTTATGATTTTTTGCTACTTCTACAGCCTCCTCACCATCTAGTGCATGTAGTGTAGTCGCTCCATACTCTTGTAGTACACTTGAGACTGAAAATATATTACGAGAATCATCGTCTGCAATTAAGATTGTATAACCATCAAGTAGTAAGTTATCTATCTCTTCATCTATTTTAGATTCTTTAGTTGGTGCAATAGATAACTCTTTTGGTGTAAGCTCTTGTTTTGGTGCAGTAACTAAATTGCTAGGTAGATATAGGCTGAACTTAGAGCCTTTACCCTCTTCACTGGTAACTTTTAATTCACCATTTAATAGTTCAGAAAAGCGTTTAGAGATGCTCAACCCCAGTCCAGTTCCTCCATACTTCCTACTAGTTGATCCATCTACTTGCTTAAAAGCTTCAAAAATATGGTTATGTTTTTCTGTAGGTATGCCTATACCACTATCTTGAACATATATATGTAGTGGGAGTGCCTCTAATCCACTAGCTTCAAAACCAAGAGTTACGCTTCCATCTTTAGTGAATTTAAAAGCGTTTGAGAGTAAATTTTTCAAAATTTGTGAAAGTTTCAAATCATCAGTATGAATCTCTTTTTTCCAGTTGTCTTGTATAGAAAAATTAATATTACTTTTTTTTGCTAAATCTTCAAATTGATTCATCATCTGAGTTGCAATATGTGAAGATGGAAAATCTTTTAAAGTTACTGTCATATTTCCAGATTCAATTTTTGAAAGATCTAAGATATCATTTATAAGCATCAATAAATCATTACCTGACTGGTGAATTACTTCAGCCATTTTGCTCTCTTTTTCATCTAAATGTTTTGAAGAGTTTTTGATTAAAAGGTTAGAGAGTAAAATAACAGCATTTAATGGGGTACGGAGTTCATGACTCATATTCGCTAAAAATTCAGATTTATATTGGTTTGTCTCTTTAAGCTTTCTAGCCTGCTCGGCAAGCTCTTTTTTACCAGTTTCCAAAGAGATATTTTGATTTTTTAAATCAACAGATTGTTGAGTTAATTGTTGTTGCTGCTCTTCCATCTGCACATTACTATTTTGTAGCTCTTCGCTTTGAACTTGTAGCTCTTCGTATCTTCTTTGAGACTCTTCTAGTAAATCTTTAATCTGTGTATTTTGAGTAGCACTATGTAGAGATGTTGAAATCATAGTAGCAGCTTTGTTTAAATAATCTTTTTTTAGTTGTGTAAAACTTTCATAGCTCATTAATTCAACAACGCCAAATAGGTCATCCTCATATACAAGAGGAAAGACAAATATCTCTTTAGGTTTTGCTGTTGTAGTAGCACTTTTTATAGCTACATCTTCTTTAATATCTGTAAGATGTATTGACTCTTTATCAAAAGCAACTTGTCCTATAACACCTTGAGATAGTTTAAAGGTCCCATTATGTTCATTTAATGCGTATGATGAGACTAGGTGGAGCTCTTTTTCATGTGAATCAAATAGGTATAATACACCACTTGCGCAATTTATATAACGACTGATAGTAGTAATTAGTATTTGTGCTAACTCATTTGTATCATCAAGGCCTGTTAATTTATCTCCTAACTCTCCTATACCATCGCTAAACCAGAGCTCTTCTCTATTTTTAATATAGTTATCTTTAAGCATCTGTGTCATTGTAATTAGCGCAATACCAAGCTCATCACTATTTGATTTAGCTTCTATTGTGTGGTTAAAATCATTTTTTGTAATTGCATTTGCCTTATCCAAAATTGCTCTAAGATATCTAGTCATATCTAAAATAGCGTGTCCAAGACGATCATCTTCACCTTTTACGTTATGAGTAACATTTAAATTACCTTGTGAAATATCTTCAGCAATTTTAGTAATTTTCTCTAGGTACCTAACCATATTTATAAGAGCAAGACTAAGTTGGTCATCATCACTTTTAGCTACAATCTGTACATTATAATTACCCATAGATATATTTTGAGCAAGTGCTACAATATCTTTAAGGCGATTTGTCATATTTGATATTGCACTTCCTAATTGATCATTTTGGCTCAATAAAATTATCTCATTAGTTAAGTTCCCCTGTGCAACTGCATTTGCTTGGTTTATTGTTGTCTCTATAGCATGAATTAGTTTATGAGTTGAGGTTACAATTTCACCTATCTCATCATTAGCTCTATAATCTATATTATCTTTTTTTATTACCCCATCAGAAAGTGCTTTAAGTTGCTCAGTCACTCTGCTAAGTGGTGCAATAACTCTTGAAACATATAAATGTACAACTATAAAACTGCCAATGAGTACCATTATTAGTACAAGTATAAAAATTAGCTTGAAATCTTGTAGTTTTTCTAATGCAACATCTACATCAACTGAAGATATAACATAAAAATAATTTTCATTATCTTGTCGCACTAATGGATGTGCTTTATGAAAAGAGTATATTTTATTATTGTGTGTGAATACGCCATGGTGTCTATTTTTAGTATAGGTATCTAGATTGAAGTGATCACTATTAAAATTAGCACCATTCTTAAGTTGTGAACCCCACATTTTATTGTAATTTTCATTGTATATGTAGTCACCATTTTTGTTAACTAAGTAGTATGATATTTTTTTCTCTTCTTTAGATTTCATCTCTTTTTTTGTTGCATTTAGTAAAATATTTGCATCGACATTTACTACAAATGTTCCGATATGCTCATCGTTTTTATTAATGATTGGTGTAGCATAACGAATTACTGGTACATGAGGTTTTTCTATTTTCCCATGTTCAATATTTAAATTTATATCAGAGATATAAAATTCTCCTCTATTTAGCCTCTTTGGTACTCCAACATAGGCTCTTCCTTTTTTATTTTGAAGCTTACTTTGAGGTAATAAATTTGCTTTATCGCTATTTTTATTATAGTTAGCAACTATAACTTCATTGCCATCTAAATCAAAAACTCTTGCTTGATGGTAAATCTCTTTTGTCTCTAAAAAGTCTATTAATGCATCAGAAAAAACACGTTTCCATTTTGTTGTTTTATCCTTAACAGACATACTTTTCCAAATCATATAACGATTTAGGGCATAAAAGTCTGTAAGAAAAAGTGAATCTTTTGAGATAGGTAACAGTTTTTCTTCTATTTCAAGGTGTAGAGTACTAGTACTTTGATGACTTAAATCATATGCTGAATCAATATATGCATTTGAGGCACTTCTTAGCCCAATCCAGCCAACTATCACAATGGCTAAAATAATAACCGATACAAAAATTAAAAATATTTTATTTTTTAGAGATGTATTATTCATACTATTTTATCCCCAATGTGTCAATTAATAAAATTTTTCTCAAATTCCAGTTCATAAGTTGATTTACATCTGCAGGTATTTTGTTATTGTATGTAGTTGCAGCAGGAGTAATATAGTGAGATAGTCCAATATGAGCTTTAATTGTTTGTAATTCAGATAAAATCATCTGAACCATGGTAAAAACATCACCTGGGTTAGGATTTTTCTTTTTAAATGAAGAAAAATCTACCGTTTCTATTGATACTCTTTTTTGTAGAGTCTTTATTTTATCTAATACTTTCATCGCGGTATTAAAAGTTTCTAATGGTGTTGCACTATTATTACGTTTAGCAGGAATAGTGTCATCTTTAACATCTAAATAATTCAAAATAGTTGTTAAGTCATCATATACTCGCATAGCCTGACCAAATACATATGATGGGGTAAATACACTTTTATTTATAGTGTCTAGTGAGGCAGAGATATGACTTAGTTCATTAAAAACATCTTGAGGAGTCTTATTTGAGTACTTATTAGGTTTATACTCTATACTCTCTATATCTAGTTTAAATTTTATTATTTTAAGTTCCGTTAAAATTCTTTGTGTTTGTTCATAGACCATATCTGGGTTTAGAGACAACATTGGTTCAATATTGATTGGTTCAATAATTGGCATACTATGTGATTCTCTTAAAATATTAATTTTAATCATAATCTCATAAGTTTTTTGCCATGCTGTTCTAGGTTTAAGTTGAGTTTTAATATGAGTTCTAGTAATAATTTCATTGTGATTATGCTCTAGCCCATGATATTGTAATAAAAAGTGAACCTCTTTACTAATTAACATAACTTGTGCGTAAACATCATTTGGAGTGATTATTTTAGCTGTTGCAAAATTTAGCAATATTGAAATAATTATTAACTGTTTAAACATATATGACCTTTATAAATATATTCTACATCTGTGTAAATTGATTTTCGCTTAAATGATATTTTGTGATAAATCTCATCAATAGAGTGATTTATCATAATATAAGTAGTGTATGGATAATATTCTTTTAAATTAATTTTTAGGCTACTATAATAATGAAAGCTCTATTTACACTATTTTTTCTACTCAGTTTTGTGTTAGTTCAAGCTTCAGATGATAGCTCCTTTGATGATGAATTCAATGATGATGAACCTATTGTGACAATGATTGATCCATTTAGTTCGTACAATGAAGTGATGACAGGCTTTAATGACTACTTTTATATAAATGCGTTAGAACCAGTTGTAAACGGATATGCTCATATCTTCTCGCATGAAGTTCGTGCAAGTTTACATAACTTTTTTAACAATCTTTACTCACCAATTAGTATTGTAAATAATCTATTACAGTTTGAGATAGCAGATGCGACAGAAGAGGTAGCACGGTTTGTTTTAAATAGTACTATAGGTATTGGCGGTCTATTTGATCCTGCTAAAGATAATTTTGATTTAGATTCACATACAGAAGATTTTGGACAAACACTTGGAGTTTGGGGTGTTGGTAGCGGTTTTCATATAGTACTTCCATTTTTCGGACCATCAAACTTGCGTGATTCATTGGGTATATTTGCTGATTATTATATTAATCCTCTCAATCGTATTGAACCTAGAGGACATAACATGATAGGAACTAGGTTAGAATCGTTCGGAATAGGTGCAGCAAAATCATTAAGCACAGCATCTCAGCATAAGGGTGAATATGCTGCAATGAAAAAAGATGCATTAGATTTGTACCCATTCTTACGTGATGTTTATGAACAACATAGAAATAAAGTTATAGGTGAATAAAATGTTATTAAAGTTTTTTAGGGTAGCTGTTTTTGTTACTTTTATCGCATCAATCTCATTTGCAGATGAAGCGCAAGAGTTGCGTTTAAAGGTTCAGGGTAAAATTTCAAATGTTATGACGCTTCTTAAAGATAATGAGCTTCAAAAAGAGCAACGTGAGCATAAGATTCTAAGAGAGATAGAGGTTCTCTTTGATTACAAGCTTATAGCACGCCTCTCATTAGGTAAAGAGTGGAAAAAATTAAACTCTAAAAAACAAGGTGAATTTACAACTACATTTACAAAAAAACTTAAAGAGTCATATTTAGAAAAATTGAGACTATTTAATGATGAAAAAGTTGTATTTGAAACTTCAAAACAGACTAAAAAAAATAGAATGCAGATGCTCTCTTATATTATTGGTAAAACTGATAAAAAAGAGGTTTTATATAAATTTCATAAATCAAAAGATGGAAGTTGGTTAATTTATGATTTAGAAATTGAGGGTATTAGTATCTTAAGAACATATAGAACACAGTTTGCTACTGAGCTTAAGAAGGGAACTATAGATACTCTACTAGAAAAATTAAATGCTTAATAATTTTTACAAAAATATCGTTTTAAAATATCCAAATAGGGTACTTTTATTGGTATTTATTGTAATTGCATTACTCGCTAATCAAGCCACAAAATTAGAAATCGATGCATCTGCTGAAACTCTGTTGCTACAAGATGATAAAGAGTTAGAGTTTTTAAGAGATATTGAAAAGAGGTATGTTACTGATAACTTTTTAATCCTTGCCTTTACTCCTAATCATGGTTTATTAAGCGATGAAACACTTAGCACTATTAAGTCTTTAACAAAAGAGTTAAACCTCTTAGAATCTGTAAAGTCTATTAGCTCTATTTTGAATGTTCCACTTATGCAGAGCCCACCAGTACCAGTTAAAGAGTTACTGAAAAATATTCCAACAATTGAGACCTATGGCATAGACTTCAATTTAGCAAAAGAGGAGTTTTTAAGTAGTCCAATTTACAAAAATAATCTTATAAGTAGTGACTTTAAGACGACTGCACTACTAATTACTCTACATGAAGATCGTAAATTAAAAGAGTTACTTAATAGACGTAATAGTGCAAAAAGAGATGAGTTAAGGGAAGTAGAGTTAGAATTAAAAAGTTACAGAGACCTTGCACGTGAAATTAATCATCAAAATATAGCTAAAGTAAGAGCTGTAATGAGTTCTCACTCTAATGAGGGTGAACTATTTTTAGGTGGTGTTGATATGATAGCTGATGATATGATCAGCTTTATTCGATATGATTTAAAAACCTATGGAACAATTGTACTACTCCTTTTAATTGTTGTACTTTGGGTAATTTTCAGAGGAATCCGCTGGATTGTTATTCCAGTTTTAATAGCTCTATCATCTGTAATTGCAAGTGCTGGAATCTTTGGAATGCTTGGTTTTGAAGTTACAGTTATATCTTCTAACTTTATCTCATTGCAACTCATTATAACAATGTCTCTTATTATTCACCTTATTGTACGGTATAGAGAACTTCTAGATAAAAAGCCTAATGCAACACAAAAAGAGCTTGTCTTAGAAGCTGTTATGGATATGAGTAGACCCTGTCTATTTGCTGTTCTTACAACTGTAGCTGGCTTTATCTCTTTAACGTTAGCTGATCTCTTACCAGTTATAAATTTAGGCTGGATGATGAGTGCCTCTGTTTTTCTATCTTTGATAGTTACATTTTTAATATTCCCAACTATATTAGTTCAACTTAAAATTAGACCTATGCCTAGTGCATTATCTAAAAGTGGGTTCTCATTTACTCGTCCATTGGCTTCATTTGTAAAAAGACATGCTCTTTTTGTAGATTTAGCTGGATTAGTAGCGATTTTATTTAGTCTATCTGGTGCGTCACAACTTATTGTAGAAAATAGCTTTATAGATTATTTTAAACAAGATACAGAAATTTATAAAGGTATGAAAGTAATTGATCAAAAGTTAGGTGGTACTACACCCCTTGATGTTGTCATTAACTTTCCAAAAGAGGCTCCTGTAGAGTTTAGCGAAGAGGATGAATTTGACGATTTTGAAGAGGAGTTTTCATCCACGCAAAATGCTGAGCACTACTGGTTTACAGTAGATAGAATGAAAAAAATTGAGAATATTCATGACTACTTAGAAAACCTTCCAGAAGTTGGTAAAGTTTTATCACTTGGAACAATGTCCAAAATAGGGCGTACATTAAATGATGGTGAAGATTTAGATAATTTTAAACTAGCACTTATCTATAAAGAGTTACCAAAAGAGATTAGAAAAGTTGTACTTGATCCTTATGTAGATGTTGAAAACTCTCAAGCACGCTTTTCAGTACGTGTAATAGATTCAAGTGATAGTTTAAGACGTAATGAGTTTTTAGAAAGAGTAAAAATAGATTTAGAAGAAAAATTTGGATTAAAGAGTGATCAAATTCATCTTACAAACTTACTAGTTTTATACAATAATATCTTACAAAGTCTTTTTAGCTCACAAATTGTCACATTAGGAACAGTTCTACTTATTTTAACTATAATGTTCTTTATTCTATTTAGGTCTATAAAAATAACAGTTATAGCAATGGCCTCAAATATAGTTCCTGTAGGAGTAGTTTTTGGCTTTATGGGTTGGGCAAATATACCGTTAGACATGATGACAATAACAATAGCTGCTATTGGAGTAGGAATTGCAGTCGACAATAGTATCCACTATATTGTTAGGTTTAAGCTTCAATATGCAAAAACAAAAGATTATTTAGAATCTATGTACAACTCTCATCAAAGTATTGGTTATGCTATGAGTTATACCTCTATCGCAATAATGATAGGCTTTTCAATTCTAGTTTTTTCAAATTTTGTACCTACAATATATTTTGGACTCTTAACGGTACTTGTAATGTTTATTTCACTTGCATCAAACCTTTTACTATTGCCAAGACTTATAACTTTAATAAAGCCTTTTAACTAAGATTGTTTTTGCTGTGATATAATCACTAAATTTTTTAAGTGAGGCATATGTAAATGGTAACAGTAGAATTTTTAGGACCAATTGGAAAAGCTCCTATTGAAGTTGAAGCTTCAACGTTAAATGATATTGCAGAGCACTTACAAGGTGACGCAGAGGTTTCAGATTGGCTAAAAAGCTGTGCGATCGCTGTGAATGATACTATGGTTAATAGCTTAGAGTACTCTTTAAAAAGTGGAGATAAAATTTCACTTCTACCTCCTGTTTGTGGTGGATAAAATATAATGGTTGAGTTATATGATGGAGCACTTAATGTAAGCTCAATTCTATCAAGATGGTATGAAGATGAAGCTCATAGTAATTATGGTGCATATATTCCTTTTATAGGTACCGTACGAGATGAAGATAGTATTGATGGATTAAGTTTTGATATTTATGAGCCAATTTTATTTAATTGGTTCGATGAATGGCAGAAAAAAGCAAAAAGTAGTGGTGCTTTTTTAAAAATGGCACATTCACGTGGTGATGTACTTTTACATCAATCTTCATACATAGCAGCGGTATTTTCACCAAAGCGTAAAGTCGCTCTTTCGATGATTAATGATTTTGTAGAAGATTTTAAAGCGAGCGCACCAATTTGGAAATATGACCTTAAAGATGGAAAACGTGTTTATGCAGATGAACGTTCAACTGCCCTAAAAGGTAGTGGATTATTAGGAGTAAAATGATGTATTTAATGCCATATAGTGAAAGTTTAGAACTTTTAGAAAATCTTGATGTACGTGAGTGCTCAGGTGAGAACTGTTTTGTAGCAGATACACAAAATAGAATTTTGCATGAGGATATAGTTGCTCTTAATAATTACCCAGAGTTTCCAACAGCTTCAATGGATGGCTATGCTGTAAAAAGTGTAGATTTAGCACAAGGACGATTAAAAGTACTACAAGATAATCCAGCTGGTAGCGTTATTGAAGTTGAAGTGAGTGATGGCAGCTGTATTAAGACATTCACAGGCTCACTTATGCCAACTGGTGCAGATACTTTAATTCCAATTGAAAATGTTACAGTAGATGGTGATGAAATTATTGTTAATGAGCTTGTACCATCTGGATTTAGTGTTCGTCCTATTGCTGAGAGTTACTCTAAGGGTGATATTTTAATTAAAAAAGATGTAAGTATTGGATTTGCACATATTGGAGTTATGGCTGGACTTAATGTAGTTCAAACAAGAGTTCGTGTTAAACCTCGTGTTGCGATACTCTCAACAGGAAGTGAAATCTTAGATGTTGGACAAGAGAGAGAAAATAGTGCGCAAATAAGAAGTTCAAACCATCTAACACTTGCTGCAATTGCTTCTCAATATGGAGCAGAAGCTATACAGTTTGGTGTAGTTGGTGATGATAAAGAGATAATAAAAAATCGTATTGAAGAGGCACTTAGAGTTAGTGATATAGTTGTAACAACTGGTGGTGTGAGTGTAGGTGATTATGATTTTGTAAAAGATATTGTTCCAGCAATTGGTGCAAAAATTATTTTTCAGCGTGTAAATATTAAGCCCGGACGCCATATTCTATTGGGACAAATTGGTGAGAAGTTTATTGTTGCACTTCCAGGCTTTGCCTACTCATCAACAGTCACATTTTTGCTATATGTTGTTCCTTTAATAAAAAGAATGTTAGGTCTAAAAAGTGGATTGAAAATTGTTAAAGCCTATCTAGGTGAGAATTTCAAGAAAAGAAGCAATAAAACAGAGTTTACTGCATGCAATCTGTATGAAAATAGTGGGAAATTGACCGTAGACTTTGTAGATAAGAAGGTTGGAAGCAGTGCAATTTTAACAAATCTACTAGGCTCAGCTGCTCTTATGATAAGTGGTGAAGAGGAGAATGAAATAGCTACTGGTTCACTTGTAGATGTGATAGTGCTTGACTAATTGAGTCATATCTCTTAGAAGCAATCAGTAGTAAAGCAGCATTTAGCTTTGCTACTGATTGGTACTCTTCATTTGGGTGAGCTATTATTTCAGCCATTTCATCAATACTCATTTTCTCTTTTCTATGAACACTTTTTATTTGAAGTTTTTCAAAGTCAACATACTCTTGAGTTACATGATTATCTTCTAAAATCCAAATTGAGCCACTTTTACTCATCTCGGGACTACCCTCATCACCTTGTACAATAAGTAGCCTTTTGTAACGATTATTTAAAATTTTTTGATATTTTTCAACATATGGTTTATGATGAAGCCCTATAATTGCATATTTAGAGTCACAAGGATTTGTCAGTTTTTCTATTGTATTAAAAACTGTACGCAGAGTTAACTCATTTCTTATAGTTGTGAGTGAACTTAACTCTGGTAAAAAATTTGCTCTATCAAGAAGGTGAATATTGTTAGGAAACTCTACTTTTTTACTTAACTCTAATGCACTAATTCCACGTTTTGGCTCTAGTGTTTTATCACTTGAAATGATTATCTCAATACCACTCTTTAAAACTTCTTTCGCTGCTAATACATAGAGAAAACTATTTTTATTTTTTCCATCATATGGATAACCAAGTTCTATACTTTCTAGCAAGCTTTTTTGTGGACGTATAAATTTAGTCAACGCATTATAGGCATATGAAAGTTCATTATCTGTCTCATATCTTGCTCTCCAAGATGCTAGAAATGCACCTATTTGAGATTGAGTAAATTTACTATTTAAAATATCTGTTATGACATCTTCAGTCTGCTCTTGGTTTAATTCGTAATTTCCTTTTTGGCCAGTAGCAACTGCTTTTATCTGTTGTGAAAAGCTCAATTTAACTCCTTAAAAAAGTTATTAACAATATTTGATAGCTCCAGTTGGCGCTCTTTACCTTTTGGCTTATTACTGCGAATAGTTTTTAGTTTTTTAAGTAAATTGTTTATGTTATTTGGAATGAATTTCTCTAAATATATACGTAAAGCTCGAGATAGTGCAGGCGCATACGACGAAGAGCTAACAGCTACTATTAACTCATCTCTTTTTATATATGATGGAAAAATAAAATCACACCATTGTGGTGAATCTACTGAGTTTACAACTGCTCTTGTATCTCTAGTACTTTTGAAAATTTGCTCTTGTATTTTGAGGTCGTCTACACATACAATTATTACATCAAAGCCTACTAAATCTTCTGTTTCATACTCTTTTATATGGTTAGTTAGATTATATTTAGATGCCAATGTTTGCATTTTTGTACTTAATTTTGATGCAATAACAGTAATATCTGTTGTAAAATCAAGGATTTTTTCTGTTTTTTCAGTAGCTATTTTCCCACCACCTACTATTAATACTTTTTTGTCATTGAAGTTTAACATCGCTGGGAAATAGCTCAAAGTTACTCTTTATAGACAAATTCCATGAGAATCATAAAGACGAAAAGTGTAACTCCCATTGCAATACTCATTTTGTAAGCTTTGTCTGAACGAGCAAACTCTATTATTTTTTTTAGTATATCCATAGTGCATTTCCTAATATTATTGAAAGTGAGTATTATAGCTGATTCAGTGTAATAATAAAACAGGCACCTCTGTTACTGTCTACTTCTTTGTTTTTAACGTGAATTTTCCCATCAACTTTTTTCAAAATAGTTCGTGACATATCTAAGCCTATACCTTCACCTTCGGCTTCATCTTTTGTTGAGAAATATGGTTGAAATATTTTTTCTAAAATATCATCTTCAATCCCACCAGCATAATCTCTAATTTGGATATTAATGTTTGAATTTTCAACTCTTGTACTTATATCTATCTCTTTTAATTTAGGATTTGCATTTATGATAGCATCACGGGCATTACTTAGTATTATCAGGATAACTTGAACTAATTCATTCGCATAGCCTTCAGTTCGCAACTCTTTAGTGTCATGTAAGTTTATTTTAATACCTTGAGCTTCATAAGTCTTTCCCACTAGAGAAATTGCACTAGATATTGCACTAATAACGTCATAAGCCTCTTTTTTAGATGGTCTGAAAAAATCTCTAAAGTCATTCATTGTAAGAACCATATGACTTATAATATTATTTATTTTTTGCATTTCACCATCAATCATGTTCATATTTATAGTCTCTAGGGCAACTTGTACTTTCAAGTTTGAGGCTATAGAACCTATTGTTCCAAGCGGCTGTTTCCACTGATGGATAATTGCTCCCATCATCTCACCCATAGCAGATGTCCTAGCTTGTTGGGTAAGTTTTTTCTCTTGAGCAATATTTTTTGCAACCTCCTCTTTTATACGCATTAAAGAGGAGTATGAACGTAAAGAGGAGATAATAGTAGTAATTAGGTGCATCTCGCTAAGTTCAGATTTTGACTTATAATCATTTATGTCATAATCTCTAACAATCTTCTCTTCAGGTGCAACTCCTGGTTGACCTGTGCGTAAAATTATACGTACAGTATCATTTTTTAGCTCATCTCTTATAAATGGTACAAGCTTTAGTCCTGAGTCTATCTCTTCCATTACAACATCGAGTAAAATTAATGCTATGCTATTTGAATTTTTTAAGATGCTCTTTGCTTCATGGGCGCTATAAGCATGTACAAAGTTGATACCCTTATCTTCAAAAGTAAATTTCTTGAAAACCATTTTTGTAAGGTTATGAACCTCTTTATCATCATCTACAATTAAAATATTCCATTTTTCACTATTTTTTGACTCTAAATAGTTCTCTTTTTTAGGTGCAAATTCAAAAGACATTATTTCCCCTTAATATTTAGTGGTATTTCAATTCTAAAATGGACCCCATCACCTATAATGCTTTCACAGATAATAGATCCTTGAAGAGTTGAAGTAATTAGGTTGTAGACAATATGAAGTCCTAATCCACTACCACCTTCTGATCTAGCTGTAGTAAAGAATGGGTCAAAAATCTGTTTTAAATTCTCTTTTTTAATTCCTTTACCACTATCTTTATACTCTACAATAACCATTTTGTCGTTGGTGTTAATATCAATGTCAATAGAACCAGAATCATCTTTATCAAATCCATGTAGAAGTGAATTAAGTATCAAGTTTGTAAAAATTTGTGACCATATCCCAGGATAACTTTTTATAATTAGATTCTCATCACAATTTATATTTAGTGATATTGAACGGTTCTTAAAACGATTTTTCAGACTAAGAACAGTCTCATCAATATATTCTGACACATTAAACTCTCTCATCTTTTCACTAGATTGATCAACTGCAACTTGCTTGAAACTTTTTATAAGATTTGCAGCACGTATAAGGTTTGCCTCAATAATTGCGTGAAACTCTTTTGTATCTTCGAAGTATTCATGAAAATCTTCTTCACTCATTGTAGAGTTATCATAAGATGCAAGTAGTTTTTTAGATGAACGTATTAGGTGAGTAATCCCTGTGTAACTTATTCCAACAGGAGTATTGATTTCATGAGCTACTCCTGCAACTAATGCCCCTAGTGAAGCCATTTTTTCTACTTCTATAAGTTGATTTTGAGCATGTCTTAATTCAGTTAGTGTTGTTAGTACATCTCTTTTTTGCTTGCCAAGTGCCTGCATTGCATCTTGCAACTTTTGAGTTCTAGATTGAACTTTCTCTTCAAGTGTTATGTTAAGCTCATCTAGCTCTTCTGTTCTATCTGATATTTTTCTTGATAGTTCAAAAAATGCTAAGACAATATCTTCTCTCTCATCTTTTGTGTTTATATCAAGAAGAGCTCTATCTGGAATAGGGTTATTTAGGTCAATATTAAGCATAGCGTGGGCTGTTTTTGTAAATGGTAGTAAAAGTAGCTTAAAATATACAAGTGCTATAAACATTATGCCAATAAGTGTAAGGGTAAGTAATGATATAAAATTTTGATAATCTTCAATATTTTTTAAATAATAACTAGCGTCGTAATACAAAATAAAGTTAGCATCGTCTATAAATTTGTGCATTGCAAAGTATGGATTTTTAGTATCTTTTGTAAATAGTTCAATAGAGTTTTCTTTAAAATCTCTTATCTTTCCAACATTAAACTCTCTGTTGTCAAAATAAGCTCCTATTATATCAGATGAAGAGGTTGCACTTGATATTATATGCTCAACTGATGCTTTTGAACCAAAATCTAGTGCAGTTTCTATATCATTTGCGATATAGCTTGTAATTGCATCTATTCGATGTTTTTCACTAATTAAAATTGATGGTTGTAATATTTTTGATGAGTAGTAGTTTAAAGATATGATTATTATGGAGATAAAAAATAGAGCAGCAAGAGCAATTTTTTTAGTTATTGAAAACTTGTTAAGTCTATTTGGGATATTTTTAAAAATATATTTAAGGTTTAGAAGTAATCTATTTTTCATCATAGTGCTTTACATATTTTAGAAGAGATGGATGAAACCCAATGTTCGCATCATTTGAAAACTTAGTATTTAGATATATATTTATCTTACGTTTTGACTCTATAAAAAAGATGGCACCTTTTTTAAACTGTTCTATATTCTTGCTGAAAGTTATAACTCCCTTTTTTTGAGCTTTATTGATAATATTTTCTAAATCTTTGTTATCTAAATCGCTAAGATATAAAGCTTGAAAATTATTAAGTGAATACGCCTCTTTAGAAACATCTAAAAGTGAGGTTTTAATTGCTCTACCTTTGATGGAATTTGAAATAAGTTTTTTTAGTTTAACTGCTCTATAGATAGATTTTGGTCGATATGCTATGGCTATATTTATTGTTTGATTCTCTTTATTAAGTGAGCTTTGTAATATAATTCGTGGTATTAGTTTTGCATTAACGTCTATTCCTGCGCTAAATATAGGAGTTAGAAGAAGGGTTAGTATATAAATTATACGAATAAACAAATACTCCTCCTATAATAATTTAAAATAGAAGTAGTATATATTTAAAATAGTTAAAGTCCTATTAATTAATTAAAGAGGCTCTTAGATTTTCCTCATTAATAAGATGCTTTTGATATTTTACTACAGCTAGTTTTTGGGTATCGTTTATATACCACTCTGCAATACCATCATGCTCTAGTGAATTTAATTTGTCCATATTGACATCAGATAAATTTAAATATAGATGGGCATGGCGTATTGGATTTTTCATTTTCAGTGTCCATATAAACCATACAGCTCCAACTACTGCAAAAATCCATAAGCCACTCTGCTCGCCACCACCACGAAGCAGAGATCCAGCCAATACAGCTCCTAAGAATGTACCAATATATGCAAAAGTATTTGCCATACCTATAGCTGTACCCTTTTGATGTACTTTAGCAACTTTTGAAATCATAGACTGTAAAAGAGGTTCCATCATATTAAAAGCTATAAAAAATATAACTGTAGCAACTACAAACATTGTTGTGCTATCTGCTAGTGTCATTAGCGCAAAAGAGATGGTAAAAAGAGCGGTACTTGCTATGAATATTTCACGTGGTTTATTATGTTTTTCTCCCATAATCGCAGCTGGCGCCATTGCTAAGACCCCAAATACAAGAGATAATAGATAAACTTCCCATAAAGATGAACGCTCATACTCAAAATTTCTAGTTAAAACAATAGGAATTGTCACAAATGCTGCTGCCATCATACCTTTTTGAAAAAAAGCAGCAACTGCTAAACGTAAAAGGTTTGAATCACGCGCAATATCTACTATCGTCGTAGTATTGTGGTAGACATGAATAATTTTTGGTGGAGTATGTGCTTTAGTGTAAAGTATAATAGCCCCAATTAGTGCAGCAGCAGCTGAGATATAAAATAGCAGTGAGACATTACCATCAGCTGACAAAAGTGGTCCTAAAAGCATTGATAGACTAAATGCAAGACCAATAAAGCCACCCATAACAGCCATAGCTTTTGCACGTTTTTCTTCCTCAACAGTATCGCTTATCATTGCAGTTACAACTGAGCCAATCGCTCCTGCACCTTGTAAAAATCGACCAATCATAAGAGTATAAACATCTGTTGATATTGCACAAATAATTGACCCTACCATAAATATTAAAAGACCTGCCAAAATTGCAGGCTTTCTACCTATCTTGTCACTTAATATTCCAAATGGCATCTGAAAGATAGCTTGAGTAAGTGCATAACCACCAACAATAATTCCAACAAGAAGTGGAGTAGAACCTTCTAAACTCATTGTATAGACTGAAAGAACAGGCATAACAAGAAAGAGTCCTAAAAATCGTAAGAATAAAATTAGATTTAGGGGCATAATACGTTTTATCATATACAATCCTCGAAAATTTGAGTTAAAATGTCGCATTGTACACTTTAAAAGATTAAGGGAATGTATGCACTTGGTTTTAGCTACCTCAAATAGAGGAAAATTTAGAGAAATTAAACGTTATTTTGGTGATATTGATGTCGTAGCTTATACAGATATTATCGAAGCTTTTGAGATTGAAGAGAATTCAGATACATTTGCAGGTAATGCTTTAATAAAAGCGCGAGCTGTTTTTAGCGCACTAAATGATAAAAATGCTGTTGTCCTTTCAGATGATAGTGGTATATCACTACCAATATTAGGAAATGAACCTGGAGTTTATAGTGCACGCTATGCTGGCATAGATGCAAGTGATAGAGATAATCTATTGAAGCTAAAAGATTCTGTTACTAAAAAAGGTGTTGATAGTACACCAGCTTTTTATACAGCTGCAATTGCTTTGGTCTCAACTCTTGGAGAGCAGGTTGTTCATGGCTGGATGCATGGAGATGTTATAACAAAGATAAAAGGAGAAAATGGTTTTGGGTATGATCCAATCTTTATCCCTAGTGGATACTCTCAAACTTTAGGTGAATTAGGTGATGAGGTAAAAGAGAAAGTTTCTCATAGAGTTCAAGCACTAAAGCTTGCACATATTTTATTAAATGGAATGAAATGATAAATAATATTCAAGAGATATATAGTTTAGTTGAAAAAAATGATGCCTTAACACAAGAACTTTTTGAAAAGTTAAAAGATGGTGAAAAAATCTCTTTAATAGATGATGAACTTCGTGTAATTGGGTTAGCTTTAACAAAAGAGAATAGGTACGCTCTAACGACACGTCTGTGCTCTTTACGAGATGACGCTCTTGTTCAGGTATTAGAGCAAAATGGACAGATAGGTGTAGAGCTAGAAAAAATTAAGATGGAAGTTTATCATTGGGTTAGTCGTTACTATTTAAATCGCCATAAAAACATGCTCGATGAGATTAAAGAGCGCTCTTTACTTACTCCTTTTTATATGACTCTACTTGAGGGTGTTCATAATATTGGTGTTGCTATGACAGCTTTTCATGTTAAGTGGTATTGGCATATTATGGTCGAAGTAAATCCATCTTTAAGCAATGAATTTGGTTCAGCTGAGAATGTAATGAAGTTTTTAAGAGATAATAATCTTTTAGATAAAGATGAAGAAGCAAAGCTAGCTGATAGATGTTACTCTGTTTTAGTAAAGGTCAATGATAGATACAAAAGTGTTGCTTACGCTGAAGCATTTGGAGAAGAGATTAGCAATATAGTAGCTGCTATTGCGCAGACCCTAGCTACTATTAGTAGTTATGAGGATGAAGAGTTTTCTCAAAAAGATTCATACTCAAAATATTTAGCAAGGTTAATGGGGGCTTTTGTAGAGCGAGATACAACTAAGACATTAAATGTTTGGGCAGATGTTGATAGAGCTTGGATGGATGTTAAAGGAGTTATTCAAATTGGTCATCCTTTAGAGTATTATGAAGATCATTACAGAAAAGCTGTTGCGCCTGAGTGGGATGTACGTCTTGTAAACCCTGCGCAACAGAGTAAAAATGTACGTGCAAGCTCAATAGAAAAAATGTTTAATACTATACACTCTGAACTAAAAGCACCAAAAAAGTTAGGAGATACAGTTGTAAATAATATACGACGTACTCAATTATATTTGGGTCGTCCAGCACTATATTACGCGGCTGAATTTAACGGACTATTTTCTGCTCAAGTTGTACCAAATGATGAAAATGTATCTAGCGAACTTGGTAAAAAGATTTTTGCATTTGCAGATATGGTTCTACAAAGTTCAAAAGCTAAACCAGTTATGAAAATTTCCTCTGTAGTTCTTGGGAAAGATTTTGTTAGTAGCAGACGTTCTTTGATGTTTGATAAACCTGAAGTTTGGCATCATCTGTATGATATTGAGACTATAGGTCATGAGTTTGGACATATCCTATGGGTAGATGAAAATAGTGAAGCTACTATGAACTCATCTGCGCAATTTAAAAATGTTGAGGAGTTTAAAGCTACAGCTGGTGGACTTGTCTCATTTTTTCATAGTGAAGAGAGAGAGTTAACTAAAGAGCTTACAAGAAGCATTATAAGTAGAGCTGTTGGGCTTATTGCTTGGATGCAAACAGATGAGGTTCAACCCTACTATTGTGAGGGTTTAATTCACCTAAGTGGACTTTTTGAAAGTTCTGTTTTGACATTCAGTGATGAAAAGTTGAGTATAGATTTAGAAGCTTATGAGAATTTAAAAGAGTGGTATCTTAAAACATATAATGATTTAGCTACTCACTACATAGAAAAAAAAGATTCCAAAGAGTTTTTAGATAAGTTTACTATTTACGTAGAGGGAAATTTCATGCCAAGAAATGATATTACACGTTCATTTGTTCAATACTACTGGAATCTTCACCAAAAAATTGGTCGTGAGATTGATGAAGGTTAGAAAAACTCTAAATCGTCATCATCATCTTCATTAGCATTTGGGTCTTTTTCTGGCGGATGAATTAATAGTTCAATTTGTGAACAATTATCTAGAAGAGAAGCATCAAGGTAGTGAATATCTGGGGTGTTTTTGTCTATAAAAATAACCCTTTTCCAGTTTGACATATCATCTATTATTCCAGTCATATAATTTTTAAGAGTTGATTGTATACTTGAGTCAATATCACTTATTTTTACATTATTTAAAACTTCAACTAAGGCAGATATAGAATAAGAGAGGTCTTTAAACTCAATAGTCTCATTTAAAAAGTGTGTGTAATATGTTAAGACTTTAGCAAAAGAGCTTATCATCTCTTGAGTTAACTCTACTTCTGCATATAGTAAGTTTTGAGCCTCATTCTCATTTTCATTTAAGTCATCAATTAATGATTGTTCAACCTCAAACTCTTCTAAAAACTCTATAGCACTTATTTTTTGGTGATCTTCATAGTGCATTGTGTTAATAATTGAGGTATCAACTGTTTTTTCTCTTTTTACTATTTCTATCTTATTTTCTTTATCTTTTTTCACTTCAGGAACTATTTTTTCTTTTTTAATTTTAGGTGTATCATTCTTTAAAAGTTCTATCTCTTTTTTATAATATGAAATTGTCTTTTCAAGCTGAATATTTTTTGCACTAAGTTCATCTGTAAGAGCTTCTGTATCATGATAATAGTGACTTAATAGTTTATAGTCATTAATCTCTCTACATACCTTGAAAAGAATGTTAATTAGTGATTCATATACAATAGGTTTTAGAACAAAATAGTCGATATTAATATTTACTAACGATAGTAAGTTTGTTGAGTCATTATGTGCAGACATGATAACAATTGCTTGATTTTTATGTATGGAACGAATATTTTCACACAGTTCTATGCCATTCATATTTGGCATATTTATATCTGCAATAACAATATCAAAATGTTTACCTGAAACCTCTTTGTATGATTTATATTTTGCTAAGCCACTTAGACCATCTTCTGCCTCTTCTACTACTGCAAAAAAGTTATTTAAGAACTCTACAACACTCTTGCGTAGTTCTAGCTCATCTTCAACATATAAGACAGATAAAGCATTAGCTTGGTCTTTTAATAGTTTGACTTTACTCATATAAAACCTTTTTCTCGTGTATGGTAATAGTCTACCATTACTATCTTAAATTATTTATTGTTGAAACTATACGCATAATATTCATTGTCTCATAAACAGCATCTATCTCAACTGCACGTTTTGGCATACCGTATACTGTACAACTTTTTTCATTTTGTGCGTATGTTTTAGCCCCTGCATCTTTCATAGCTTTAAGTTTAACCGCACCATCATCCCCCATACCTGTTAAAATGAAACCAACACCATTTTTACCAACCTCTTTAGCCATAGATGCAAATAGGACATTTACGCTAGGTTTGTGAGAATTTACTTTAGGGTAATCTTTTATTAAAGCGATATAAGTTGTACCCTGCTTTTTTACCTCTAAATGTTTATCTCCTGGTGCAATTAAAACTCTACCAGGTAAAAGTAGATCTCCCTCTTGTGCCTCTTTAACATTAGAGTTTTGTGCAAGCATATTCAATCGTTCTGCAAATGATGCTGTAAATCCTACTGGCATATGCTGAGTAATTACAATAGCTGGATGATTGGGGTTTAAATGTAGAATAATCTCTTCAATCACCTGTACACCACCAGTTGAAGAGCCAATTGCAACAATTTTTTTAGAAGCACTAAAGGATGACTTAGCCTCTTTTATGGCACTTTTTATTGTATGGTCCTCGCTTGAGACATTAAAATTAAAATGTACTTTAGAGTTTGCAGCTGCACGTACAGTATCTAATAACTCCTCTTGTTTTTCATTGAAAAACTCTTTTAGTCCAGATGTAGGTTTTTGTACAATATCCACAGCGCCCATACGTAGAGCATCAATTGCTGCACTGCTTCCTTTTGAAATAAGTGTTGAACACATTATGACAGGTATTGGACGCTGGTGATTTATCTTTTGTAAAAATGCTAAACCATCCATCTTTGGCATCTCAATATCTAATATAAATACATCAGGTAGTCCAACTTTTTTAAAAATATTAAAGGCATCCACTGGATTGTTTGCTTTACCTATTAACTCAATATCATTAGTTGAATTAAAAATTTTAGTAAAAGCATTACGTACAGTAGCTGAATCGTCAATAACAAAAACTTTAATCATTAAAAAATTCCAGTTCACTTGTCAAATCTTTACCATCATTGAACATTATCTCTAAAAGCTCAACATTTCTTTTTAATGAGAGCTGACACATTGAAATATCAGAAATTATTTTTTTATCAAAAAGGTTCATCATGCTTACGTTTATATCCTCTATAATATTAGCTAAATAATCAAAATATTTTAGTGAAGATGCTTCAAGTTTATCTAATTTAATACTTTCAATTAACTCTATAAGTTCTGTAAAATTTGGTATTAATCTTTCAAATGAGTTATTCAGAGAAAAAATATCTGAAAATCTTTTTAAATTTTCTGAAATGTTTTTTAATAAATCAATTGATAGTTCACCATTTTTAAGTGCTATATTTATTTCAGTCAATTGATCTACAATAAATAGTACCGCACCTGCTTGAGTATTTAAAAAGTTATCAATATCATTTTCTTGAATCTTATCACTTATATTATGTTTTCCAATTGATAAAATAGTATATATTATACTTAAAATGTCGAAAAGTTTTCCTTTAAACTCCTCTAGTGTAAATGGAGCGAATATTGCCATATCACTGTTCTGTGTCATATAAACAGCATTTGAGGCAGTTGAAGAGTCAAGTATGCTAATAACTAAGATACGAGGGTTATGTATTTTTATTTGATGATAAAACTCTTTTGCATTAGAAGTAGAAGAGGTTGCATCTAAAAGTATAATATTAATCTTATGATGAAGCAGTGTAGCATGAATATTATCGAGTTCATCTTGCTGCATATTATGGTGTATAGCAACTTTAAATTTATCTTTAACAGCATCAAAAGCTGGATAAGGGTTATCACTTAGTAGCAAGATATTATTTTTTGCTGCTAAAATATTTAAATAATGACTTCTTTGAGTTGTTATCATCTCTTAACCATTTCTACCTATTTTTTGATAAATTGCACTATTTGTTTGTTTTAAATTTTTTACATCTAATCTATTTAGATTTTCAGTATGGCTAATATATAAATATCCGTTTGGTTTTAAATTAGCAATTACATTGTCAAGAACAATTTGTTTAGTTCTCTCATCAAAGTAGATTAATACATTACGTAAGAATATCAAATCAAAAGTACCAATATCATTAATTGGCATTAATAAGTTTTTAACAAGAAAGCGAATGTTCTCTTTAAGGGAATGCTCTACCATGAATTTACCCTCATGTTTACCTTTACCTTTTAGGCAGTACCTTTTACGAAGATGCTCAGGTATTTTATTTGACCAAGGTTCAGGATATAGCGCGGTACGTGCTTTTTCTATTACATCTGTATTTATATCTGTTCCTACAACTTCCCAATCAGTATGTGCAAAATGGGTATCTAGTAGCATCGCAGTGCTATAAGCTTCTGCACCAACAGAAGAGGCTGCGCTCCATACTCTGAATTTCTCTTTATATGGATGTTTTGGAAAGATACTATTTTGGCAAAAGTCATAATGATTTATTTCGCGAAAGAAAAATGTCTCATTTGTTGTAATGAGATTTAACATCTCTGTTTTCTCTTTTAGATTAATTTGAACAAGACGTAAATATTGAGAGTAACTGTTTAAATTATATTTTAGCATCTGCTTTAGTAATCTGCTTTGAACTAACTGTTTTTTATCGCTAGTTAAGTCAATACCAATCTCATTATAAATGATTTTTTGGAATATTTGAAACTCTCCATCTGTAATATCAATCTGCTGCAATATATGCCTATCTTATAAGCTCTGAGATAGTCTTACTTAAATCATTCATATTAACTTTTCCAATAATAGCATTAGCTCCAGCTTTTAAAAGTGCACTTTCTGTATTTGTATTAGACATATTAGTATGTACTACAATATTAATATCATCATATTTATGCTCTTTCCTAATTTGACTAATTAGTTCACGACCACCTAACACTGGCATCTCTAAGTCTGTTATAATTAAACCTATTTCATCATTATCAAACACTTTTAAATCATCTATAAGCAGTTGCCCATTCTCATAAATTTTGAAATTTAAATTCATTTTTCCTAGTAGTTGTGAAATCATCTCTCTAATATATCTACTATCATCTGCTACTAATATAAGTTTGTCCGTTTGTATAGATAGGTTTAAATTCTCTATATAGTTTCTACTATCTGATTCAACAATATCAAATACATCTAAAAGCATCTTATCGCTATCAAATATCATGCATAACTCTTCATTTCCTGCAATCTGAACACGAGAGATAAAAGAGGTTTTTGGATTATTCCCAGAATTGTCTGTCATGGTATCAGATGGTATATTTACAATGTATTCAACACGTTTAACGATGATTCCCATTCTGTGACCACCATAATGAGCTAGTATAATTAGTTCATAATCTTTGTCATCTAGTACTTCATTTCCAAACCATCTATCAAAATTAACGATTGTTGTCATATTCCCACGAATGTCAGCTGTACCTGTAATTAAACCATCTTCACTATTTCTTGCGATATTTATATCTTTATGAACTAATAACTCTTCTATTTTAGATACATTCTTTGCATAATATTGGTCATCTGAACCAACAAATACGAGATATTGACTAGTATCATTAGCATTAGTACTTACAAGTTTAATAAGGTCTAGCTCTTCATCATCATCGTCATCATCAATAAGTTGTATTGATGTCTGCTTATTGTCATCTATGTCGTCAAAATCTTTCATTTTTTACCCTATTATTATGCAATTGTTGATAGCTCTTCAATGTTTAAAATACTTTTCATATCTAAAACTGCTATATATTCACCATTATATTTACCCATCTGCTGGATAAATCTTTTATCTATTTTTGAACCAAACTCTGGTGCCTCTTTTATATTTGTAGAATCAATATCATCTACTTCAAATACTTCATCGATAATCACACCAAGTTGTATTGTACTCTCTTTGTGAACATGGTTTATTACAACAATTGATGTTTTGCGATCTACTTTTGTCTGTCCAAGTCCAAATCTATCAAGAAGGTCAATTGTTGGTACAATATTTCCTCTTATATTAGTTACTCCCTTAAGGCAAGAGGTAACCATAGGAACCTTTGTAATTTGATTATATTCAACTATTTCACTTGTTTTAAGAGCTTCAATAGCATATAAATCACCTCCTACTAAAAATAGTAGGAATTGGTTTATTGGATCATCAATATTTTCTTTATCTATTGCTTCACTCATAATAGCTCCTAGTAATGGTCAAAGTCTCTTAAGTCTAACGCGGCATCATCTTTTTTTGTTATTGAAGGATTAATTAGAGCTGGTTTTTTTATAAAACCATCATTTAAATCATCACCAACTGTAAAAAAGCTCATTAAGCTAGAAAGGTTAGTCGCTTGAGCATTTAGCTCTTCACTAGCACTAGCCATCTGTAATGCAGATGAAGCATTTGTTTGAGTTAGTTGATCTAGTTGAGTCATAGCCGCATTTATTTGACTAATCCCAACATCTTGCTCTTTTGCAGAATTCGCTATATCTTCTACAAGTGTAGCTGTCTCTTGAATTTTAGGTACAACATCACCAATTAGTTGACCAGCTTTTTCACTAACTTGAACACTAGAACTTGCAGTTTGAGAAATTTCTTGTGCTGCGATTTGTGAGCGTTTAGCAAGTTTACGAACTTCTGCTGCAACTACTGCAAACCCTTTTCCATGCTCACCAGCACGTGCAGCTTCAATAGCAGCATTAAGAGCAAGAAGGTTAGTTTGATAAACAATATCTTCAATAATTCCAATTTTTTCAGAAATACTTTTCATAGCTTGTACTGTTTGAGTTACCGCTTCTCCACCATCTTTAGCCATAGCAGCTGCCTCTTCAGCTAATGCATTTGTCTGTTGAGCATTTTTTGCAGATTCTGCGACACTACCACTCATCTGCTCTAAAGATGCACTTGTCTCTTCTAGTGAAGATGCTTGTTGCGTAGCACCAGCTGATAGACTTTGTGATGAACCACTAACATCTGTAGATGCTCCTGTAATTTCAGTAGCACCAGAATTAATTTGACCTACCATAGACTTTAGCTTTTTAATAAAACTATTTGTGGCTTTTTTAACCTGAATAAGATCACCTGGTAGTTCGATGCTAATATCTCTTTGTAAATCTCCGTTGGCCATTAGTCCAAGAACTGTAGCTAACTCTTCAACAACATTACTTAATGTATCTAAACTTGTATTAGCTGCTTGTTTTACAACATCAAAGTCACCTTGATACTCAGTTGTAATACGATCACTAAAACGTCCATCTTGTATTGCTTTTAGTCCAAATATTGTATCTATAAAAGCTTTGTCTACTGTGCTTAATAGATTGTTTACTGTTTCTATAATATCTTTAAACCCACCATCTAATCCATCTGCATTCAGTCTAACTTTTAAATCTCCTTTAGAGACAGCATCACTTGCCATCTCAAAATTTGAAATTAGCATTTTTAGGTTTGCTCTTACATGTTCAATAGTCTCATTAATAAATATTTTTTTACCAGGAAGCTCTTCAAGTGGAGCATCAAAGTTACCATTACCAAACTCCTTAACAACACTCATAGCAAGCTTTTTAACAGCGATATGACCATTAACCATGTCATTAACGCCCTTAGCCATAGATTTAAAATCACCCTCATATTTATCAAGAGGCATAATGACATCAATGTCACCTAAATCATGTTGT